>LLBY010005390.1_pt1 | contig 46132 bp, 49 predicted proteins | sample 1489401 | NCBI WGS metagenome assembly LLBY01 (sample SAMN04092656, study PRJNA295927) | soil metagenome | biome: Soil prokaryotic community; feature: Bulk soil; isolation source: soil from tomato rhizosphere | host: tomato cultivar Hawaii 7996 | place: South Korea | collected 2011-11-01 | reverse complement strand
TTGTATTCCCGAATTAAAATACGAAGTCTACTTATACCACGACGATTATGCTATGGAATTTCTAAAAGGAGTGATCCTTCGCATCATTCCTGAGCAATAATCAATTTCAAATATATAATAGTAAAGAAACTTAACGGGTATGCACGGGTTTGAGAATGTACTGATTGTGGGTTCTGGCGGTCGTGAACACGCGTTGGGTTGGAAGATCTCTCAAAATGAACATGTCCAGAAGGTCATATATGCTAATGGAAATGGAGGAACTAGCGAGAATATATCAATATCTCCAAATGATATTGAAGGGTTAGCCGAATATGCAAAAAATAATAATTGCTTTACAGTTGTAGGACCAGAAGTACCTCTCTCAATGGGAATAGTTGATTTATTTAATTCATTTGGACTACCAATTTTTGGCCCTACCAAGAGTGCCTCCAGATTAGAATCTAGCAAGGAATATTCTAAACATTTCATGAAAAAATATTCAATTCCTACCAGTGATTTTCAGGTATTTAGCGATTATGACAAAGCCCTAGATTTTATTGAACATATTGATTACCTGCCTGTTATAAAGGCCGATGGACTAGCTGCAGGAAAAGGAGTATTCGTAAGTAGTAGCAAATCCGAAGCTGTTGATTCAATTGATCTGTTATTAAACAAAAGAATTTTCGGGGAATCATGTAATAAGATAATTATTGAAAAAAGAGTAATTGGAGAAGAGTTGTCTATGATGGCTATATGTGATGGCAACAGTTTTACATTGCTCGATTCATGTAGAGATTACAAGAGGGTTTTTGACAATGATGGTGGCCCCAATACGGGTGGGATGGGTAGTTATTCTCCTCTGCCCGAAATCACAGATATAGAGAGAGAATATATTGCAGAAAAAATATTTCAGCCAGCACTCAAAGGAATGAGTAATGAAGGGAGCCCATTTAAGGGGTTCCTCTATGCAGGATTAATGATAGAGAAGCATACAGGAAAACCCTTTGTGCTGGAATTCAACTCAAGGATGGGTGACCCTGAATGCCAACCCCTCATGATGAGAATGCAATCGGATTTATTCAAATATATCGAGGCTGCTGAAAACCAAGCATTAGATTCGATGAAACCTATCGAGTGGAGTAAAAAGTTTTCAGTTTGTGTTATAATGACGTCGAAGGGATATCCAGACAAGTATGAAACTGGATATACTATTAAAGGGATTAACAAAGAGTATGATCCTGATCTGATGATTTTCCACTCAGGAACGAAATTGAATCAAAATAATGAACTAGTGACAGCAGGTGGGAGAGTCTTAAGTGTAACGTCCATTGGAAACACAATGAAAGATGCGGTTAACAAAGCTTATGAGCAGGTATACAAGATAAGTTGGGGCGAAGACCAGCAGCAATTTAGAAAAGATATTGGAGCCAAAGCACCCGGAAACTAGCAGTGAAAGCATTTAGCCTCAATTTCTGTGATCAAGAAGTCCATTTTCGCATCATGCTCACAATGATCGAATTCTTCTGGGTGAACTTGAAAAGTATACCCCAAACCAACAATTGTCAATTTACTAGAAGATATTGACGCTAGGAATTTATCATAGTATCCTTTACCGTAACCTATTCTATTGCCTACAATGTCAAACACTATTCCCGGAACTATTACCAGGTCTAGTTTATTATTCATCACCCCGTGAGTCACATTTGGTTCCATGATATTATATTTTCCCATCCTCAACTCTTTGTTTGATCTGTATTCGTAAAAATTTAGTCTATCGTCGACGAGCGCAGGAAAGCAAACAGTCTTGGAAGTCATTAAAGCGTGATTAAGAATTCTGAAAGTCTGCACTTCATTCAATATCGGGTAGTACAATCCTATAACGCTGGAACTGGAATAGAAATCCGAGTCAATAAGATTACCTTGAATTGTCCAGCTCCTTATAAAAGAATCAAACGAAGACAATGCTTTTCTTTTTTGAAGGTACTGCTTCCTCAAATTTGGTTTATCGGTTTTCATTTTTCTCGGTTAGCAGTCCAGACATCTTACTAGCTTCAACCGTATTCTTTAATAGCATACAGATAGTCATGGGTCCTACTCCCCCAGGGACCGGAGTAACATATCCTGCTTTTTTCTTAACTTCATCAAAATCGACATCACCACACAGCTTACCGTCAATTCTATTTGTGCCAACGTCAATTATGATGGATCCCTCTTTAATCATGTCTGCGGTAAGAATGAAAGATGTCCGTTTGCCGACAGCGGTAATAATTATATCGGCATTTCGAGAAAAATGAGTGAGGTCTTTAGTGTGAGTATGTGCAATAGTAACGGTTGCATTTTTTTTGAGTAAAAGACTCACTAGGGGCTTTCCAACTAGATTGCTTCGATTTATAACTAGCACTTTTAGGCCATCCAGCTCGACATCATAATAATTAAGTAATTCCATTATACCAAGAGGGGTACAAGGTATTAATTTTGCTTGATTATTCATTAGCAACCCCGCATTCACAAATGTCAAACCATCTACATCTTTTGTCGGATTGATCTTATTAATGACTTTAGACTGATCCAAGTGTCTTGGCAATGGTAATTGCAATAATATTCCGTGAACAGAAGTATCGGAATTTAGATTCTCAATAATTTGAATTAATTCATTCTCAGAAACTCCCTTATCCAATCGATAATCCAATGTCTTTATTCCAATAGAATTAGCTGATTTTTGTTTATTATTCACGTAAATTATTGATGGAGGGTCTTCACCAATCAAAATGGTTGCTAGGCAAGGTGTTATCCCTGATTTGATCAAGTTATCAATTTCAGTTTTTAGGCTTTCTTTTATGTTCTGTGATACAGTTAACCCATCAATAATTTTAGCTGTCAATATTTAGATATGTAGAAAATGGATATAATTTTAATATTATCAATTCGGATTACTTAAAAACTACGAACTTGCTCCTAGTCCACAATTGCAAAAAAAAGTAATTTAGAAAAATTCTAATTCATTTTGACTTTACCTTTATCTTTGGTGTAATAGACGGTGATTTCAACTTCGCAATTGCAACTTCTGCGGCCTTTTTACCCGACAGTAGCATCGAACCGAATGTTGGACCCATTCTTGGTAATCCATATGTCTCAGTTACCGACATTCCTGCCGCAATCAATCCAGGATATACTTCACCAGTGGAGTTTACTACACCATCTTCTCCTCCTTCGACCCACATTGGATTCATTCCTTTCCAATCAACCAACCCTCTTTGCATAAGTCTCTTCACTGCTACTGAATCGTGGCCGGTAGCATCAATCACTAACTTGCTCTCAAAGGCAACTGGATCAACACATGTAATGTTTCTGGGCAATGCAGATACAGGCATCCAATTGACCACAACACCTCTAACCCTTTTATTTTTCAATACCAAATCATCAAATTTCGTAAGTTGTAAAAATCTTACCCCCGCATCACAAGCAGCAGATATCAATTTTGAACATGCGTCTGGGCCCCACGCAGCATACAGATTTTCATTTACCTTGCGATAAGGTACTCCTAATTCATCCCATACCTTTTGTGCGGGGGCTCTAACAGTTACCGGATTCATCATATATCCACCGACCCAATAACCACCTCCTAAATAATTATTCTGTTCGATAATGAGAGTTCTTAACCCTTTTTTAGCGATTTCTCTTCCGGCTGATAAACCGGCGGGTCCTGCGCCTAAGATTATTACATCTGAATCAGTATATTCTTGAATAGTTTCAAAAAACATTGAAGCTATGGAACGTGTAATTTCCTTCTCACTCACATCAGCAAATATTTTCTTTTCCATAAGTAAATTCCGAGATGGCAATATTAATACATTCTTTAATTAAGACTTGATTTAACAAGTCGATGCTCTAATTACAATGAAATAAACTTGATATGTTGTCAATCCATCAATATTTAATTATATTGAATACAGATGCCTATGCATTCCTAGAAGGTGTTATGCAACAGATCCATAAAATAAAAAAAGAATCCCCTCTCAAGTAAAGTACAAATTATTATACTATTCAATATTGTGCGGAGCCTTTCTTCTCTTTTTGAATATCAAATAGAGTACAATCACACCCGTTAAAGCCCCAATGATTAATGCAGACAACAGAGGAAAATATAACGATAAAGATTCGGATAATTTAACCCAAGAATTGCCTAAAAAGTATCCAGCAAAGACTAAAGCAATGCTCCAAACTAGAGATCCAAGGAATGTAAATAAAGTAAACTTACCAATAGGCATCTTAGCAATTCCGGCAGGAACACTAATTAATTCGCGAACTCCAGGTGCCATCCTACCCAAGAAAACTGCGTATGTGCCATATTTCTCAAACCACTTTTCGGCCGTTTCAATTTTCCTCTCACTTACAAATACATATTTTCCAATTTTTATAATTGCCAACCTTCCAATCTTCAGCGAAATGAAATAAATTAAAACTGCCCCAAAAGTAGCACCTATAGCACCGCATATAGCCATTACAAAGGTTTCAAAATAACCAAAATTAGACTTAAACCCTATAAATCCTGCTAGAGGAAAAATAACTTCACTCGGTATCGGTGGGAAAATTGTCTCTGCAAACGCTGCTAAGAAAAGGCCGAAGTAACCGTACGTAGAAACAAGAGATGTAATGACATTGATGAGGTCCACCATTGATCAATTCAAGTTAATACCTTAAAATTAATTAGTTTTTGCTATTTTCGAAATTTTGAAAATAAGATTAATAAGTTATCAAAAGTAATTATTACTGTTGACTGACAAAAAATGTGCACTTTGTTTGGTAGAAATTTTAGATGAATCCAAAGTAAGTATTTGCGATGAATGTATGAAATGTGCCGACTGTTGTGTTGGTCTAGAAAAGCTTTAAGTTATCATAGAAAATCAACTTGATTCCACTATTTTCAGAGTATCTGTTAGAGTAATTATTCCAACTACGTTACCCTTTTCACTAACCAATACACATTTTGCAAATCTTACAAGTGACACCAAAGCTTTGGCTGGAGTAGATTCATCCACAAGAGGAGGTGGAGGCTCCATAACCGCTTTTATTTTGACCAAATGAATATCTCTATCCGTATTTTCTATCATGATTTTTGCTAAATCATCTTCCGTCAATATCCCCACTAGTCTTCCTCCATCAAAGACGGGCAATTGACTGATACTGTGATCCCTCATTTTGAGTATAGCCGCGCTGAGTGACTCTTCGCTTTGTATAGTAATTAGATTTCTATTACATATATTTCCGGCCTTAATGGAGGCATCGGATTCCATAGATAGCAGAATTTCAAATATGCGTTTGGCGGTATCGTAACTTGGTTTGCACCTACCTGACTCAATCTGATTAACCATAGAAGTGCTTATTCCGCAGAGAATTGCCAATTTTTTTTGAGTTACTCCTAATTTTAGTCGGGCTTGCTTGATATAATCAAGTCTAGGTAGCATGATAAATATCATTAGTCGAATTCGATTAATAATTTTAAGGGTATGACAAGGTGGTAGGTGATACGCAAAACTAAAATTTTAAAAAATATGCGACGGCCGGGATTTGAACCCGGGTTACCAGATTGGCAATCTGATGTCCTAGACCAAACTGGACGACCGTCGCCTTTCTGACTCTTATAAAATATTGGCTATATTAATTATTTGGTATTACAGAAGCCATGTGCTGATGACCTTGCACTCCATGATCTATGAATTTTGGAGAAATATTGTATGTACAGATTATCAAATTAACTAATAGAATATTGCAAATTTGTCAACTTGACTCCCTAAATTTCTATTTCATGTGTGGGTTCTAAAATTTTTTCTGTTCCAGTAGGTTTTTTCATAACGTTATATTCTTCAAAAAGTGAATCTAACGTATCCTTTTTAACAAAAAACTCTTTTTCAATAAACTCTGTATCGTGATTATCGCTATATTCCCGAATAAGGACTTTGAAAACACCTTTCTTAATTTCCCTCACTAAGAAATCAGCATTCTCACCTTCATAGTTAAAGTAAGTAACATATTCAGAGATAGGTACTTCCAATTTCCTCCAAATAAAGTCAAAAATTAACCAATATTAGTGTATCAAATTAGAAATGACAAGGTATATATCGGATAGCTGCTTGATTCTAGTTTATGACTTCGTAGCTTTTTGCTAATTCTTAAATAGCTAACAGACCCTGTAAATTTATGCACAAAAAGTCTGCTGAGAAAACCCCGATGGTACAAATTTCGGGATCATGTTTAGACTTTGAAAAAGAGAGAGAAACCATACTGGAATTCATAGGCGAATTGGAATGGGGATGTCATTATGGAGCAAAATTTGAATGCTCTTCAGAAGGAAAAACTATGGGTTGGGACTTTTTTAACATGTACTTTGAAATGGAGTTCATCACCACATTAGCGGAAGTGCATCCGAAAATACTAAAAGAAGAGGGGAATATTTTAGAACAACAATTCGTGTTATGGCTAGAGAAACAGTTTAAAAAAATTAAAAAAGACTATCATCTTAAATTAGTAGAAACTCCGTTTGAAATTTCAAAAGGGTTTAGAATTGACCCAGAAGCATATAGGACTGAAGACCGATTATGGGATCTTCGATAAATAATCTCAAATTTTTAAAAGAAATTGTAAATATGAGTTACTAGGATTGAACGTCATTATAGTTTCACATGAATCCGATGTTGATGGAGTTTTTTCAGCTTCGATAGTTCTTATGCGGTATCCTCAAGCCAAGATCCTATTCACTTCATATGGGAAGGTAAATTTTGATAAAATTTCTCAATTGATATATAAGGAGATTATTGAAAAGGCTAGTCCGGGTCTGTTGGTTGTTTGCGATCTGGGGCTAAACAAGGAAATTTTATTGCTAATGTCCGAGTTATTTGAATTTGCCCGCTCAAACAAATGGTCAATTATATGGATAGACCATCATCCATGGCCGCTTGAGGCATTGGAATTATTTGACAAAGAGCCCGAGGGAGATAGGAGATTGATTCTAGATACGTCTGGAAATAAGTGCGCATCAGAGTTAGCATATGAATTTTTTCTAGAAAATAACATGCGAGCTAAACATTTGGCAATGTTGGCACATACGTCCGACTTCCTAATTAAAGACCAATTTATGCCTCCTTTGCCAGAACTAATCATCTATTACAAAACACTGCCCAACTTTTATACTAGACTGATATATCTTTCTCTAAAAATATCAAATGGGATGCTATGGGATACTGAAATGCAGGAAGAGTATAGAATATTTTCAAGGTTGCGAGATATATCAAAGGCAGAGGCTTGGAGTAAGTTAAAGCAGGTGAACCTAGACGATGATATTAAAATGTTCCTTATACCTACCAGTCCATACATCCAGTCCAGCTTATTCTCCGAAGAAGTATTTCAAAAAACTGATGGAGATATTATTTTTTTTCTGACAAGCGACGGTAAGGTCAGCATACGTCGAAATAATCCAAAGTTAAGATGTAACGATATAGCGGCCGAACTACTGGAAGGTGGCGGTCACAAATATGCAGCAGGTGGAAAAATCAGATCAGACCCATTAAACATTCCCGAAGTAATTATTGAGCTTCGCAATGCTGTTAAAAATTCGCTAAAAATTCAATAAGAATTAAAAAAGATTTTTCTATTGTGTTAATGATACCTCAATATATACATCTTCTGGAATTTTAAGGCGCATCAGCTGTCGGATAGACCTATCATCTGCCCCTAAATCGATTACTCTTCTGTGAACTCGGAGTTCGTATTTATCCCATGTATTAGTTCCCTGTCCACATGGTGATTTTCTGGTTACGACTCTCATCTTTTTTGTAGGCAAAGGATGGGGTCCCTTTAATCTAATACCATTTTTTTCTCCAATATCCTTAATTTCTGTACAGACATTCTCTAATGTTAGTAAGTTGGTACTAGTTAGCTTGATTCTGGCTTCTTGAGGCAACATTCGTCACGCTATTTTTTATTTGGATCGTACTTTTCGGTGATAGTTTTAACGATTCCAGCAGCTATTGTGGTTCCCATATCCCTCAGTGCAAATCTTCCAATTTCGGGGAATTCTTTGAAGGTTTCGATGGCCAGTGGTCTCACAGGTCGAATCTTTACAATTGCAGCATCCCCAGTTTTCAAAAACTTTGGTTTTTCTTCGACTATTCCACCGGTTTTTGGATCTATCTTTGCTACAAAGTCTGAGATAGTGGCTGCAACTTGCGCAGTGTGGGCATGCAATACAGGTGTATATCCAGGAGCCATCGCAGTTGGATGATGGATTACAATTATTTGAGCCTCAAATTCTTTTGCAACACTAGGAGGGCTATCAATATTGCCTATTATATCACCTCTATGAATGGCTTTTTTATCTACACCTCTAAGGTTAAATCCAATATTGTCTCCGGCTTCAGCATAATCCATTTGCGTATGATGAGTTTCTATAGATTTAATCTCTCCAGGAACTCCAGACGGCATGACAATCACTTTCTCGTTTGTTTTCATCTTGCCAGTTTCAACTCTACCCACAGGGACAGTTCCCACTCCGGTAATAGTGTAAACATCTTGAACTGGTATTCTCAACGGTTTGTTAATGGGCTTTTCCGGAGGTGTGAAAGAATCCAGGGCTTCAGCTAATGTTTGCCCCTTATACCAAGGCATATTTTCTGACTTCTTTACTAGATTGTCACCCTTCCATGCTGAAACTGGGATGAAACTGACTTTTGAGGTATTGTATCCAACCATTTTTAACATCTTTTCGACTATTTCTTTGACTTCATTATATCTTGCCTCTGTGTACCCGACATCATCCATCTTGTTTAAGGCAACCACGATTTGTCCTACACCTAGTGTTCTAGATAAAAAGGCATGCTCTCTTGCTTGTCCTCCGGGTTCGGTTGCAGCTTCGGTTTCACCGGGTTTAACAGAAACCACAAGGATTGAAGCATCTGCTTCAGAAGCTCCGGTTATCATATTTTTGATAAAGTCTCTATGTCCCGGGGCATCAATCAGAGTGTAAAAGAATTTAGGGGTCTCGAATTTTTGAAATGCTAGATCTATAGTAATACCCCTTTCTCTTTCATCTTTAATGCTATCAAGTACCCAAGCATACTTGAAAGTATCACCCTTCCCTGTTGCTTCGGATTCTTTAGCAAAAGAATCTATAGTTCTTTGATCGATGACACCTAAATCTACCATTAAATGACCAACGGTAGTTGATTTACCATTATCAACATGTCCTGTAACCACCAAATTCATATGTGGTTTTTTACTTGCGCTCATAGAAGATAAAAATCCATCAGGGGTTTATTTGTATTTCGTTATCTTTTTTATAATAACGTTTTACAAAATCAAAAAATTACGAGGGGAAAATTGAGCAGATTGATTTTGCTTGTTTTTTAATCTTGAATACCTCTGTCATATCTTATCGCTGGTTAAAAACATTCTAAATTTTACGCACTATTAAGGATAGAAAAAGTAGCACATTCTGAAAATCCCATGAAATCAAATTCTAACGCTCATTTTGAATTTCTATTGTACATATCTTCAATTCGAACAATGTCTGATTCATCAAATTCGCCAAAAGAAATTTCTAAGATGGTAGAGCAAGATTCTTGATTAATTATTCTGTGTTTTGAACCTTTAGGAATGAATATGGTGTCATTTTCATTTAGAATCTTTTTTTCACCATCATGTTCTACTGAAACCACTCCCTTAATTATTTTCCACCATTCTTCTCTTTTGTGGTGTAATTGTAAACTGGTTTGAGATTTTGGATTAAGATGCAATAGCTTTACAGTACATTTTTGATTTTCGACAAATTTTTCAAATTTCCCCCAAGGTCTGTTTTCTTCATAAATTTCTATCATTTTATCTAACATTAATGATTCGTCAACCTATATAAAACTAAATATATTTTATATAAATCATGTCAGAAATGTAAAAAAAATTTAACTTATATTAGTAAGAATAAAACGATTTCAATCATTCATCTCTAAAGTTAACCGATATTACTATAGATAAAATACTCCCAATAAAAGCCAAATCGAAAAGCTATCTTATTGACAATAAAGCATCTTCCAAGGTGTTGAAACATTGCATGAACAAGTTATTGCTCCTATCATAAATCCAATGGGAAAATTCATCAAAAGTAAACACACGTTGGTGTTGAACAGCTATTGGTACATACCCTCCAAATGTAATGACCTGAATCACCACAAAGTCTTCATTTACAATAGCGAGTTCCTGTTCTCCATAATCACTTACTTCATCAAGCAAGGTAGTATACAGTATCACCGGTTTTCCTGTTTCAGCCACATTCTGAGAAAGATCCAAAAGTTTATCTTTAAAATTGTTAATTAAACAATTTTCAAAGGACATTTGTTTGCTTTCCTGCAGACCGGGCACTTTTTTCAATCACCTTAAAGTGGTATTGTAGAATTTATCTACATTAAAGATCATTTCATTTGACTTTTTGACTAATGTTTGTTAATCTCTAATTCTAGTCAAAAGATTTTTTTACAAAACTTGCTCATCCAATTGTTAAGTTGACATTCCAACCCTGGAAACCTCCAAATCTAGTTGAAAATTTCCCTAGGACATGTTTGAATATGTGTCCCTACCTGATAATAAAAAAAGTTTAGGTATATTTTGATGATAGTTTATCATCTTCCAGTGGTTGTCCATCGAATCAAAAGCGTCTTGAACTTTTGATTATTCAGATAAATAATTATTGGATATAGATAGATATATCTCTTCCATCAATTTCTACTTGTTTTGGTTTAATACCTCCATTAGAAATCCTATCAGGGAAAACTATCTTGTTAACTCTAACAAGATTTCTTAGAACATCTTCAAATTTTTGTATCTTACTTATCTCATCCTCACTAAAATTGGAAATATAAGCTGTGTCAAGGATTTTGGTCGGGGAGTAACCTAATTCCTTTCTTAACTGTTGAATATTGCGCGCCAAATCTTTGACCATTCCCTTGATTATAAGCTCATCGTTACGGTGTGTATTTAAGAAAAGAATCAGATTGTCTCGCTCTAATGCTGAATATCCATTCGTGGTATCAAAATCAATATTTACGTCTTCCAAAGTTAACTTAAATGATTTGCCCTCAGAATATTCTAGATCAAGTGATCCTGATTCTTGGAGTTGATCTAGTACAAAGTTTTTGTCCAGATTATCAAATTTTTCGATGAAAAGCATAATATCGCCTTTTAGCTCCTTCGCAACAGTCTTTCTATTAACTGTCAGATTTGGAATGACAGGAGCATTATTTCTTATCATATCAACCAATTTAGCTGCCTTGTCTGTCCATCTTACCTTTTTAACGATAATATTTTCAATATTCATTTGCTCTCGCAGCAAACCTAGCATACCTTCCATCTCTAGAAACTCTACATCTTGACTAAAAACAAAAATCGACTCCAAGGGCCATCTCCTCTTTAGTTTGAGTTTATTTCTCAAAGAAAAAGACATTGATGATATTTCCTTTATCTTGTCAAATGCGAATTCAACTTTGTCATTTGAAACCTTTTTCAAAAATTCTATGTCTAACGATCTATCAAACAAAATCGATTCAACCCGTTTGAAATTAGATTGATACAAGAATTCCGTGATGAAGGGACAAATTGGATGCAATACAAGATCTAGTGCAAATAAACAACATGACAAAATCTTGTATACCGTAAATCTACGTTCCCTATTTTCCAAATCGTCACTCCATAAATCATACCTTATAAGAGGCACATACGTTTGGCTTAATGAATTGATAATGAAATCCTCAATTTCGTGGCAGGCCTCATGGAATCTACACTCATCTATAAGATTAGTTACATTACGAACCAATTTTTCAAGCTTTGTTAATATCCAAATGTCTTGACTTTTTAGCAGTTTTTTGGACATTCCCATTTCTGGTTTTTGAGTTGATCCAAGATAATCAAATACATCATACTCAGCATTTTGTCTATAATAGATATGTAAATAATATAATGTACTTAGCACCTGATGGGGTCTAGAAATCATTTCTTTGGTATCAAAATTTAATGGTTCTATTGGCGATGACTTCCACATAAAGTAAAATCTTACAAGGTCTACAGGGTTGTCTCTTAGAAGAGTAAAGGCATCCACAACATTTCCCAAACTTTTGCTCATCTTATTTCCCTTTTCGTCTAATACGTGACCTGTAAAAAGAAATGATTCAAATGGGGATTGAGAAGCATTCTGCAAAATTACATTTAACATTAATAAGGTATAGGCCCATCCTCTGGTTTGATCTATTCCCTCAGTAAGAAAATAAGCAGGTATCAGTTTATCATACTCTGGATTTGTTAATGAGGAATATGGTGCACTCCCGCTGTTGTGCCATGTATCTAGTACGAATGGCTCCCTGGTCATCTCCGCATGGCATTTGCTGCAATGGATTATTATTTCATCTATCCATGGCCTGTGCAATTCAAAATTTTCGCCATTAGGTAGTTTGGACGCCCTATGAATAATTTCTTTTCTTGAAAATAATCCTTCGATTGAAGAACAATTTTTGCACTTCCATATTGGTAATGGGGTGCCCCAGACTCTTTCTCTTGAAATACACCAGGGGACTTTTTCCTTAATTATTTCAAGAAATCTATTTTTCGGTTGTTCATAATAGTATTTCACGTTTGAAGCTGCTTCAAAGGGCTTATTCTTCAAATTTTCAATCATGTAAAAATATTCTTTTCGAGCTAGCCATACAATCTTGTGGTGAGATCTCCAGCATGTTGGATACTTGTGCATGAGCCTGCTAATTTTTACCACAGAATTTAGTGACTTCATGTCTTCGACGATTTCTGCATCTACATCTCTCACGAATTTATTTTGATATTTGCCTGCATCTACAGTAAAGTATACTCGGTCATCGATAGGTACAAAAATTGGTAACCCTCTCTTTGTTGCAATATCAAAATCCTCCTCCCCATTAGCTGGGGATAAATGTACTAATCCACTCCCTGTGGTAAAATCAACAAAATCTTCGGCAACTACGAAATGAATCTTTTTACTAATCGCAAGTTTACTCAATTCGGGTATGTTACCTAATAATGGATGGATATAGAACTGCCCGTTCAATTCTTTACCTTCAAAGGTATTTATTATCTTATATTCTACTATCTTTAATTCCTTCATAAGTGCTTCAAGCCTATTCTCCGATACAATCCATTTTTCAACAACGTTATCTTGTCTTACCTGTATAGTTACATATTTCGCATGAGGGTTGATGCCCACCAACTCGTCTGTTACGAGAGTAAAAGGCATTGTAGTCCAAACAACTAAGTAAATATCACTATCAGCAAGTTTAACTTTGTAATAAAAAGAAGGATCTTCAACTTGCTCATAGCTCTGGTTAATCTCCGCATTACTAAGAGAAGTCTGACATGAAGGACAATATGCTACTACCCTAAACCACTCCTTGAGAATTCCCACCTCTAGAGCTTTTTTGATGTATATCCATTCTCTTTCTATGTAAGAATCCTTGTAAGTCCAGTAGGCATTTTGGTAATCAAAAGACATTCCAATAAGCTGGTCTACTTCTATCCATTTCTTGTTGTATTCTAAGATTATTTTCTTACATGTTTCTACGATTCTTTCAATGCCCACTTTTCTTAGGTTTTCGGACTTGTTACCTGTCAAGCCCAATATTTTTTCTGCCTGGAGTTCCACAGGTAATCCTTGCGAATCCCAACCGGCACGGAATATCATTTTCTTTTTTTGGATGAAGGATTTTCGATACCAAAGATCTTTTATGATTCTTCCCCTCAAATGTCCTAGATGTGGTTCCCCATTCATGGTTGGTGGTCCTTCTACGTATCCTATAGTTGATGAAAAGTTATTTTGATTATCTATAAAATTCTTGATTTTGATCTTAAAGGAGGGATCATTATAGTAACCTCTAATTTGGTTTTCAATTTCTTTTAAGTCAAGCTTACTTTCCAAATTCATAGTATAACTGAATCCAAGTCTACAACCTCTCTTAAATTTTTGGAAAAACTAGTTCACCTCAATCGCCAACAGCAAAATTATCAAGAAATCTTGATTGAAGTCCACGATCTAGGTCGACTAGTAAAAAGAAAAAACCTGATAGATAGTAAGTTAGCATTTGTGTAAATATGAAAAAGCTTTTTTATGTATAATTGATACATAGAAATATATTAAAAAAAGCGAGAAAAGTTAGACTATATGAATACTTTTGACCAAATCGGGTCTGGAAAAAACCCTCCTAGTAATATTAATGTGGTAATAGAAATTCCCCAAAATAGTAATATAAAGTACGAAGTAGACTCTGAATCAGGAATTCTTTTTGTAGACAGAAAGTTGCATACTTCAATGGTTTATCCGTTTAATTATGGATTCATTCCAAAGACCAGAGAAGAGGATGGTGACCCTATAGATATCTTAGTTTTAAGTAACGATGCATTTTCACCCTTATCAGTTGTGAGATCAAAACCTATCGGTGTGTTAATTATGGAAGATGAGGAAGGTCAAGATTCTAAAATTATCGCCGTTCCCAATGAAAAAGTTGATTATGATTATTCAAAGTATACGGAGATAGAGCAGTTGGATGGCAGAATACTTGACAAAATAAAACACTTCTTTGAGCATTATAAAGAGCTTGAAAAAGGAAAATTTGTAAAGGTTACTGGGTGGGAAAATAGTCAGAAAGCAGAAAAAATTATAAACGAAGGGATTGAACGATTCAGTCAAGCTACCTGATAATTATAATGCCTTAAACTGTTCACTCCAACGTAAATATGCACGGATCATTTCCGGGCTTACACTCGGCTTTCTTACCTTAAACATTTCCTTAAAATCTAACAAGGTCAGTTCTCTTGGAAGAGTGGCCTCGTCCATCGGTTCTCCTTCTTCGAAAAGTTCGTTTACAACTTTTAATTGTGCTGACTGGCAAATATCTTTTATATCACTTGCACTATACGCCTCTGAAAGTTTTGCCAAATCATCCACTTTTACAGTCTGATCTCGAGCTAGTTTTGAAGTGTACTGTTTGAAAAGATTTTTACGTGATGCTAAGTCAGGCAAAGTAACATATATTCTCTTTTGAAACCTTCTTAAGAAACCTGATTCTAAACTCCAAGGTTTGTTTGTAGCCCCTATCACGTATAGAAAAGAGTCTTTAGATTTACCATTAATACCATCCATTTCGGTTAAGAATTGATTTTTTACTCTTACCTCGCCTCCAACCTCTCCGTTGCGAGTGCCCAATAAGGAATCTATTTCATCAATAAATAACAGAATAGGTATTTTCTCTTTTTCGTGTAACGCTCTAGCAAATGTAAATAGTTTTGAAATATTTTTTTCTGCTTCTCCTAGCCATTTGCTCATCATCGATGCTGCATCGATATTAATAAAATAACCATGTATCTCTGCAGCGGCTGCCGCTGCAAGTAAAGTTTTACCGCATCCCGGAGGTCCAAACAACAATATGCCGCGTGGCCATCCCAATGGAAACAAATCAGCTCGTTTGGTAGGATATACAATAGATTCCCTTATGGCTCTTTTTGCATCATCTAAACCAATAACTTCCTTCCACGTTACCATGGGTTTTTCTTTGAGCACAAGATTTTCTAGCTCTTTACTCAATTCTTGAATCAAATTACCATTGTGGTTGGTTGAATTAAGTCTGTTTCCATGATCATTGTGGTTATTGTTGATCTGAGGATTATTAATTTTGAGTTGAGTATTATTGTGAACATGTTTAGAATTAAGAGTAGACGGACGGTTGTCAATTCTGGCGGGTTCTTTCAAATCAGAACCTGAGTAATCTTGTCGTTTGTCATCGTCTATTATCCCATTTGCCATTTGAATGGCCTTTATCCTATTCTGATATGCACTTGCTCTTTCCAAATATACTCTATTCAGTTTATATTCTGGATAAATTTGAACCAGTTTAATGAGTGCCTCGGTTGCCCTCTGATAAGAGCTAATAGCGGAAGAATGCGACCCCTGAGAATCAAGCTTTATAGCCTCGGCTGCAAATTTACTTGCAGTATTCTCTAATTCCTGTGGTGCAAGTGTCATCGTAGTATATTCTCAAATATGCTTATCAAAGTCTTTGAAAGGATATAAAGTAAACAGAATTCATCTAATCGATAAAAAAATATAGACCTGTACTGAAAAATCTACTGAAGGAATACTTTCTTTTTTTTTAATTAATAATTCAATAATTTTGACTATTGGTCTTACTATACCAATTGCTAAATAATCTTTTGATGTCGAATGCGAATCTAATTAGCAATGAAATTTTGGGTGGATTAGAGGAATTAGGATTATCGAAATACGAGGCATCAGCGTATCTGGGATTATTGGGGAAGGGGATGATCTCAGCCACAGAGTTAGCATTTTGTTCAGGTTTGCCAAGAACAAAAATTTATTTCATTTTAAAAAAACTAGAGAAGAAGAACCTGGTTTTCATAAATAATCAAAAGCCTTTAACATTTCGAGCGCTTTCTCCCAAAGAATCATTTAACAAGTTAATAGAAAAATATGAAAAAAAGGTAAAGGATTTAAGTGATATTATAAATTCTTTGCAGCAAATCAATGATGAGGGGTTAGAAAAAAAGGGACTTGAGGAACGGAGGTATTTGATACTGAATCAGATTTTTACTGATAAAAAAATTACAGATCTAATAAGATCCTCCAAGGAAACTATCCATATATCATTGAATTCATGGGGAAATATCCTCCTTAAATCAGTTAAAGATGAAATTCTGAAGGCTGTAATTAGAGGCGTAACGGTGAAAATACTATTTGATCAATATTCAAATGCTGACTCCGTTGTCTTGCCTAACGCTGTTGAGATGAAAAGGGCCAAAATTAGCTCAAATATGTTTATTTTTGATAACGATATTGTTATATTGATTAACAATGACGGTACCAAATCAGCATATTTTGATTCACATGAAATTTTCAAAACGGTTTTGAGCACTCATTTTAACGATATTTGGCATCTAGAGGATAACCAAAATAGTATAAAGAATACTAAATTTGAACCAATAAACGTTAGTCGCTAATTTTGTCAAATGCCTTCATTACATAGGGTAGTTCATCCAACAAATCTGATGCCACCATATGTAATCCCATCCTATTAAAAATATTGAGGCCAGCCATTCCGTTAAAGTATAATCCAAGGATACAAGCATGTATTGATTCGTATTTGGTAAGGTATCCGGCCACTAGCCCTGATAGAATATCCCCAGTTCCACCGACTGTCATTGCAGGCGTTGTTCTTTGAGTAACAAATGTTTGATCACCATCTGAAACGATATTCCAAAATCCTTTTAAGGCTATAACAAGTCCGTATTCTCTTGCAAATTTAGTGACTAGTTTTAACTGTTCATCTAGTTCTCCCGTAGGAAGAATACCAAACAGCCGTTTGAATTCCCCAGCATGAGGTGTGACAACAGTTTTGGTATTAGTAATATTATTTAAAATTTCAGGAACTAATGCTCCTGCATCAACTATTAATCGAACTTCTTTTTGCAAAAGCCCGTTAATAAGAGCTAAAAGAGATTGAGATTTTGAGAAACTCAACCCCATTCCTATGCCGGCTGCGTCAATTTTTTTAGGGATCATATTTAAAAGTCGCCTAACTGCCCCACTTGTCAATTTGTCGTCTGGAAAAGGAACGAAAATTAAGTCAGCAGAAAAATTCCTAGATGAAGATAAATTGATTTTTGGAATCGCGGTATATACTAGATCGGTTCCGCTCCTAAGTGCGGCAATGGAGGATAACAACGGTGCACCGTGGTATATTCTATTCCCTCCAACTATGAGCGTTATTCCATTTTCACCTTTTCTAGAAAGCTTACTACGTGGAAGGATAATGCTTTTAACCAAATTTGAATCCACAGCAGAATAATTTTGCATTGTTGAATAGTTAATACAAAACTAGATAGGCTATTTAGGATTTTTCTAGATTAGTTAAAAATATAGGTTAACGATATATAGATAGTTAAAGATATTGGAACAAAAAAAGGTCCAAAACTTTAAGTTTAAACCAAGTGAAAATCCGTTACTTGAAAATTCGGTGGTCCCTCCAGAAATAGATACTCATTATCAACTTTATGGAAAGCACATGTGGGAAGTAGATTATACAGAAAAATGTCCTAGATGTGATAAACGTATTGATGAGTTTGGGTATTGCGCTTGTAATGGGTTTGCAGAGTAGCGAGTAAATTGACTTTTAAGTATAATCCGAGTGCAGGCGTTTAACTCAAATATTACCAAGAATGATTAAATAGCCGGTAAGATATAGAATATGTATGAGTAACGAAGTCATGGGAGCAGTAACTTATGAGTGCATGTCCTGCGGGACCAACGTGACTGCAGAGGAGTTATCATACCTTCCTGAAATAAAGTGTATATGCGGATTTAGAGTATTTAGAAAGGTCAGACAACCTATTATTAAGCAATTAAAAGCGATTTAAGTGAAAATCAGATGTCCTGATTGCAAAAGTGCTGCCGAACTTTCCGATGATTTTTCGTTTGTCAAATGTGAAAATTGCGGATTTGACAAAACTTATGGTGATTATGTAAAATACGTCGCGTATAAGGATGCTCGGTATTCAGATATCCTTAGCGATTACAAGCTATAGTAAGTCAAATTTATTTAATAATTAGATAATTTTTATAACCACAGATTTGAAAGATAGTATCAGTATAGGTAGAAAAGAGTATTTGTGGGCTAAGAACAGAATGCCACTATTAAGTAAGTTGGTAAGGAAATATTCCAACAGCCAAGCATTAAATGGTTTTAGTTTAGGAATGTGCTTACACATTACCAAAGAAACAGCAGTTTTGGTCACAGGCCTTGCAGAGATAGGTGCTAGAATTTCGCTATGCGCTGCCAATCCACTCTCTAGTAAAAAAGATATGATAAGCTATCTACAAGACGCTAATTCAAATATCAGTTTATACACAAATTATCCAGGCGATACCAATTCATTCTACAATAACATGGATAAGGTATTAGATACAAAACCTCAAATAGTAACAGATGACGGAGCAGAGATGCACAAGAAAGCAGTTCTTAGAAAACAAAGTTTGTTAGGAGGAACTGAAGAAACTACTTCAGGGGTCAATAGGTTACGTAAACTTAGTAACTCTGGTTTGCTTTTGTATCCCGTAATAGCTGTCAACGAATCATTTATGAAACAAATGCTTGATAATCAAAATGGAACGGGGCAAAGTGCACTGGAAGGTATTATACGTACTACCGGAACAATCATAGCGAGCAAAAGGATAGTAGTATGTGGTTATGGATGGGTTGGCAAAGGGGTTGCAAGATGCGCACGCGGTATGGGTGCTAAAGTATCGATAACAGAAGTAGAACCCCTGCAAGCGATTGAGGCTTTCTTTGACGGATATGAGGTGAATAATTTGAAGAATTTATTATCAAGTAATGATATCTTCATAACCTGCACAGGTCAGATAAACGTGATCGGAAGAGAACATTTTAGTGAGCTCAAGGACGGAGCGATTCTATGTAACACAGGACATTTTGATGTGGAAATAGATGTCAAATATTTAGATAGAATTGATCCTCATCATTACGAGCCTAAACCAAATGTTACCTGTTATAATATTGAAGACAAATTTAAGGAGAAAAAGCGAATCTACCTCATGACCAAAGGTAGGGTAATCAATCTGGTTGGAGCTGACGGGAACCCTCCAGAAGTAATGGACGCTTCTTTTTCTAACCAGTTTTTAGCTATTGTCTATTTATCCAAATATGCAACCAGATTGGCCAATAAGGTCTACAAACCTCCACAAAAATTAGATAGTAAACTAGCCAGATTAGCTTTATCGGAATACGGGATTAGAATGGATAAGTTAACGCCTGAACAGAAGGACTATTTTAAGAAATAAAAAGAATTTTCCTTTTGTACTATCTGGAAGATCCAAAGTTAGGATTAGTTTTGCATTCATGTAAAAATGATTTCCGAGGAGCTTAAATACGCCAACTTGACAAATGAGCAATAATCATCCTAAATGTCGCATGAATGGAAGGAAATCTCATCTTAGTGAGACTATCATCTTTATTGTCTATTGGTAATTCTAAACCCTGGATGAATACTTAACTAAATTTTTCAGGTCTTTGACTTAACAATTAATCTGTTTCCACAATATTCACAAAATTCCAAATTTTTGGTAACGAATTTTTTGCAAATACTACAATATTTTCCAGAAGATCTTGTTACAAAATTCTTTTTTCCTGGTATTACTACTTGTATTGAAAGATGCTTTGCCACGTTTACTAAAGAAAAATCAGTGGATAAGACGGGCACGTTTAGTTGGATACCCAATGCAACAATAGACTGATCTGCCTCAGATAGGACATTCCTGCCTATTTGTTCCTCCATTTTTCTAACTTTAACAATATTCTCATTGGAGGCTTCCATCACGACAACTTTTTTAGTAATTAATAAAAGGTTCAAACCATCAACATTTTTCTTTATGTGTCTTATCTCATCGTAGATTTGAGGAGTAATGTAGTAAGTGTATGTAGAGGTGGTCAGAAAAGGTAATCCCATATAAAAGATATTTGCATCAGTCGCAAATCTATTAGGCGAATCCAAGTTTGGTCAACTGTCTGATCTCATTCTTTTTGAACCTAATAAACATGGCATCTTGATCATATTTTACTATCGAAACAATTTGATTTTTTGGAATTGTTTGTGTAACTTGACCATCCATTATCAGCTGAGTTAAATGATTTGCACTAACCTTTATCACATTTAAAGGCGACACAAATGAAGGCATTCTATTTACCGAGCCAATGGGAGTTATGAGTACACAATCCAAGTGTTCTTGTAATATTGGACCATTATTGGATAAAGAGTGACCGGTTGACCCGGTAGGAGTTGAGATGATTAAACCATCCATTTTTTGATTAAGATTGCAATCATTTATAGTTAACCTAAATACAGGTGTCTTATCAAGTTCAGACCTCATTAAAACGAAATCATTCAATACTGGAACTGTTAAATCATTTCCAATATGAGCAACTATTCTTATCCGTTTGTCTAATATATATTCCCCGTTAAGCAATGGGTCTATGATTGAGTTTACGGAATCCATTGACACTTCTGACAAAATACCACGTGTCCCTCCGGCATTAATACAAAGAACAGGAACATTCGATGGTAACGTTCTAAACGCCTTGATAGTTGTACCATCTCCACCGATTGCTATGGCTAGATCAATATGGGTTTTTAGAATAATGTTTGTTGTATCATTTTTCTCTTTCTTGAATTCTATAATATCAATGCCTTTTTGAACCATTTTATCTTTAAGGAATTTTGAAACTCTATCAGCTTCTTCATTATTTCTCTTAGTAAAGAAGGCAACGATTCGAATTCTTTTATTCAACTAATGTATGTTGAATACCAGGGGTATATTTTTTTACTTATTTTTACCTTTCAAAATTCAAAGAATTACTAAAGTCACATAATTAATTCAAACAAAGTTGTCATTATTATGGCTAAAATGGCTCTATTTCACACTATGAAATTACAGATCTATTATCTGAAAGTAGACGAAGACTACAGAGGCATTTGTATGGAATTTAATCCTCCCACTTTAAGACTAATAATTTGAGATTAGTATCATCTGCAGCATGGTCTTAATTTATTATCTATGTACTTGAACATCCCCAAAAAGCGAAAACCTAGAATCAAAATCCGCCTCATCAATGTCTACAGTATATCAGAAAATGTAAGGTGATTTAGAGTCAAAGCGATCAAACCACAACGACTATTAACTGTTCTCGATATAATAAATGCTGGTAGCTTATCGCACCCTTTGTCATCAGCAGGAAAATCTATTTCGCGTTCATTCAATGGCCTGGAATGGTCCACATGTGAAAATAAGAGTTTTAAAAACAAATTGTTTTATACAGTAGTTATATGAGCCATGTACCAAAATTACATTTATATTAGAAAAATAGGGCCTTTAAAAACTAACAAATAGGGCCGATAGCTCAGCTTGGTGGAGCGTTCGACTGATAATCGAAAGGCCGAGGGTTCAAATCCCTTTCGGCCCATTGTATCAGCCTATCATATCAGTCAAAGTAACTGAGGCAAATTACAAGGAAACTTTGGATACAGGTCCCCGGATTTAGTAAATCTTACCACACTTTCGAGTATGAAACCCTTAGATTATTGCAAGGGGGTATTTTATGAATAAAACCTTAGTTCAAATATGTTTTCATTTGGTTAACATCTTAGAGTCGTACGGAGATGTTTCCTATGTGACTCATTTTTAATCGGTGCTGGTTAGTGAGATCACATAAATTTTAAAAATTCCAAAATTTTAATTTGGGGAGTACAGGCAACTTTATGAAAAGATTCAAAATTGAAATTCAAAGAAAAAAATTAGTTTTTATTTACAGGACCCTTTATCCCAACCAACTGCATACCCTTGACCGTACTGTCCTGTTCCACCACTATATGAATAACAGTGGTCATGATCATACCAACCATTCTTGCAACCTTGTATCCAAGCCGAGGATTTTTGAGTATAGTCTGCACAATTATGAGTAGCTGCATTGACATTTTGGATAAGCAAAACTGGAGTCAAAGCCATTGAAGTAACTGCTATTGCAATTACTAACACCCTCAAAGAATTATTCATCACACGTTTTATTGTTATAGATATATAAAAGTTTTAATTGGTTTGGCTCTAGCCAATCAAGATCCATCCTTTTCTTCTAATGTAATATGAGTCAACCATTTTGGAATGGTCACATCTAGGGGGTATCTATTGCAGGAGATCAGAGCATGGATGGTTCTCTCAAGTGGCAACTTAATGTTAATGGTTATCTAGTCCGAATATTAAATCCTGAAGATTATCGTTAATCCGACTGAAATCCATTCAAATGTAAATGTAAATCGGCAGGATGATTCCGTAGTTTCGTAATGAATTATATTGAAACGTCCAAACATGGGGGCCGAAATAAGTCAACTTCAAAATGGATTCAGTATAGGGAACTGAAGTTCGTAATTTTTGATATTTTGAAAAAATAATTACTAATGGGAACTCAAATTGTGAAATAATATTTCATAAATTGTAGTAACCAAAACAAGTCACTATAAAATATACCAGTAAAGAGTAAACTTCAATACAGATAAAGTCAGAACAACAAACTTATTTTGAGACGCAAAGGCAAAAGCTGAATTCAGAAATCTTACTTTATCATTCCAAATATTACTTTTTTCCCCTTATGAAAATCCAGGCCATGAATAGTAATCTATTTAATATTTCATGTTTCTATTATGACTTGATTTAGCACGAAAGTCGCGACGAATATTTTGATTTTACTTATCCCGGTGATAATAGGCTCATTAATCATAACTTCAATTGTATCATTACAAAATATTACTGGAATCAGAGCAAAATTTTTTGATATTTTCGAAATTTCTGGAAACCAATTAGCAAAAAGGCTGTCAGAAGAAGTTCGAGAGGTAACGATTGACCTTAATCATTTATCTAAAAATCCCATGCTCATGAATGAAAGCTTTCCAAAAGCCAAGCAAGCAGAGATCTTACGAGAATACGTCGACTATAGCGATTCAAAATATACAGATGTGGCTATTTACGACTTGAGGGGTAATTTGATAATTGATACTACAAATAAGACTATGAGAGAAAATGTTGCAAATGAGGAATTTTTTAAAAAGGCGCTTGAGGGTAATGCTTTCTTTGATAGCCAGTCAACAACTGAATCATCTGCCAACCATAGTGGATTTCATTTTTCGACTCCGCGCTATGATGCCAAAGGAATACTCAACGGAATTCTGGACATAGAAATTCCAGTTAGTTTCATTCACAATATATTGAATGAAAGTTTATTCTATAACAGTGAGGATGATAAATCTTTTATGTTTGCGGTTAAGTTGTTACACGATAACGGTTTCTTAATTTACGACACAAATTCTAATCAAACGACTACATTGAATAAAGACACTAGTGATACATACCACGATGCAAATCTTACTGGATTGTTGTTGAATAACGGGTTAGATGCTATTGGAGACACCTTGACAATCTCGATTCCACTAATTCTAGGATCAGAGATTTACAACTCAAACGGGAATTGGACTCTTGTTTTTGAAGGAGATCTGTCGACTATAATGAGCAATTATAATAAAACTATAACTAATTTTCTAATTTCAAGTGCTTTAATCCTTATAATTACCATTTTTGTCACCGTTCTATCTGTTAGAAAAATAACTTCACCTATAACTCATTTAAAAAATTCAGCATTGGAACTGAGCAAAAATAACTTTAGTAAAGAGATTATGATAGAAGGCTCTAGTGAAGTCAAGGATTTATCAATCAGTCTTGAGGTGATGAGAAGAAATATAGAAAATTCTAACAAAAATTTAACACGCAAAGTCAAAGAGAGGACTTTGGAATTAGAACACGCTAACGAGGAATTGAGGATGAAACAATCCGAGGTAAATCAAGTGAATTCCGAACTCAGAAAATCCACACGTGCAAAAGAAGAGTTTCTCTCTATGGTAAGTCATGAGCTTAAAACGCCCATTACTCCCATGAAGCTTTATGTTGAAATGATACTAAGGGGAGACAAATCAACTAACTTAAATGTTTTTCAAAAAAAGGCTCTTAATATAGTTTATAAAAACATTCTGAAACTTGAAACAATAATCAACGACATATTTACGGTATATAAAATGGAGTCTGACAAATTTCATCTCAATAAGCGGGTTACCAACATAAAAGAAATGATAGAAACAAACGCTGCTGCTTTAAGACCACTCATGATAGAAAAGGAAATTAGTTTTGATACTATTGTTACTACACGTTCAAATGTTTATTGCGATCCGACCAGAATAAGCCAGGTATTGTTTAACTTGGTTAACAATGCGGTAGATCATGTCCCAAATAGAGACGGAAGGATCACAATTAAAGTTGAGGAACAAAGCCTAATGGAAAAGACTAATTCGGACAAATCCTCGCCTCAGGAAATGCAAAAAAGGATCATATTTACCGTAGAAGATAACGGTATTGGGATCAAAGATGAAAACACTGTCGGTATTTTTAAGAAATTCTATCAGATAGATACTGGACTCCGAAGAAAATACGGTGGAACAGGGTTGGGTTTGGCAATTTGCAGGGGCATCATAGAATCCCATGGAGGTTCAATTTGGCTCGACCCCGACTACAAGAACGGTGCTCGTTTTAAATTCTCATTAGAAGGTATCTAAATTAAATATTGTATTAATAGAGAAATTTACCTTGTTTCTTGGGCAAATTGAATATACCGTATATGAATGATAATAAAAATATAGGCGAAGTACCAAAAGACTCTGATATTAAAATTTTTAAGTGCGAGACCATTATCGTAGTCAAGCCCGATTAGTTGAAATCAAGAGTATTGATTGTAACTAGAACCTTTTAAATATAATTATGCCAAATTTTACAAGGTTAGAACCCTTTCATGAATCAAAATAATTATTTTTACATCTTCGGGCTCCAGGACATCTCTTTAATGAATCTAAATAGTCTAGATAAAAAGGTACTTTCAAATCCTAATTCAATAGGAAAATGGATCAGATAATGCTTGAATATTTGATCAAAGCAGACCATTTTTAAAAAGGATAGAAATTATCGGCCTAAAGAGTGTTGTTTAACATTTGATTAACTACGTCATCAAAAACCTCTAATGGTTGTGCGCCTTCTACTGCCGCAATTCTTGTAGAATTTTCCTTAAGGATTAGAAATGTTGGAGTGCTTGCCAAACCTAAATTTTTGGCAAACATATCATTTTCTACTACTAATTGATTGTACTTGTGAGATTCCAAACAACTGGTAAATTCAGAAATATCAGTCATATTTACATTCTTAGCGAAGCTAATCAAACTGTCCTGAGATATCCATCCAGTGTTTTCACCTCTCGAATTTCTATAAACCTCATCATGATACTCCCAATATTTGTCTTGTTCTGCTGCGCAATAGGATGCTTCTGCCCCTAGAGTAGAAAGTTTATCCTTAGGAAGATCGTTTATGACTAAATCCTTAAAACCAAATCGGACTATACCAGAATCCACATATTTTGAAATCAAATCATCCTTTGTTTCTTGATTAAAACGTGCGCAAAACGGACACTGATAGTCACCGAATTCAATTATATTAATAGGGGCGTTATCATTTCCTATTGCTTTAGCCCCAGGAATTGTCGGAGATGTCAGATTGGAAATCAATTGTTGAATATTCTGAGGATTAGTTGACGAAGATGTATCATTATTATTCCCAAAGTTAGAAAATGCTGTTATCGATCCACCAATCAATAGTGCACCGAATAAAACTGCCATGATTACAACCTTACGATAATTTGTTTTATTTCCTCGCGGCTTCCTATTCCTATGCTTCAATTTATTACAATAAAGAAAAAGTCATACCGTTATTTAAAATAAATATTCCCGTAAACTCAGATTCGCGGGAAACAAACTATCTGGTATATCACTTATTTCAATTTGGAACGAATCAAGTCAAGCGCTCTTTCCGCTGCTTCTTTTTTAGGTAATTGGACAAAAAAAACATTGCTACCGGATGTCTCATGGGGAGCTATTCCCAACATCCCAGACGCAGCCAACGATTCAAAGAAGTCAATTGTTTCATTTGCATATAGCAAAAAGTCGAAATCAAGGTTGCTTTTCAAAAAATTCACGTTCAAATTGACAAAGACATGACTTCCATCATCGAAAATATTCAAGTTGGTATCTATTAAATTCGACTTCCCATAAGACACTTTCATTACGGTTTCAAATAGCGAGGATTCTACTAACAAACATGGAACTTTGACTCCACTATATTCAATCAAGTAATAGCCTAATTTATGGATGTTTGCTATAAAATCTTCAAGGGAATGCAAATCTTTTTTCAATTAATTAAATTAAATGACTCCTCTTATTGCATATTAATATTTATACTGCATATAAATAAAACTTAATTTAATAGCTCAATGAGTCAGCATATCTGAATCGATTTAGCTAGTAACAGTGCCTTTTGAGGATCTTCGGAACTGAATTCGTCACTATCATACTTCTTGCTAAAATAGAGCAGATCTGCAAGTTTCCATTTATCAATAGTCACCAAAGTTGTGCCGTTCTTTTTAATGGAAGTCATATTTGTGGTTAGGATGACTAATTTATCAACGACAGAATTTCTTTTTGTACTTTTAACTATCTTGTCAAAATTTTTATTTTTATCGAAATCTACAGCAATGGATATACCCACCTTCTTTCCCATCTGGTCATTGTATGCCGCATCCAGAAAGTCGCCATCAATGATATCTTCATACTTCTTTACGGTCCCTAGTTGTTCAAAATATGTTATCAAATTTCTAACAGCATTTCGAACATTAGCTTCTACTACATCCTTGTCAATAGATATTTTTCTCATCTTAATGAAATCCGATATAGGAATGCCCATAATACTTCCTCTCAACCTCAATCCAGGATACACATTCTTTATGGTATCTTCTATTGACTGTTCATCTATATTTTGAGAATTCTTTGCAGAAGCGACTTCAAAAGCATGATAAAGCACATTTAGAATAGACCTGATATTCCTAAATTCAGGAAATTCATCATAGATAATACGGATTTTTGCGGACAAGTCTTTCTTTTCCAATGCAGTCAGCTTGTCATTATAATGGAGTACATACTGAAGTGCAATATCATTAATTTCATCGAATGAATTGGAACCAGCTAGATCGATTTTAAAATTAGCTTTTTCTAGTCGATCAAAAAGTGAAGGACTTGATTTAGAAATTTCTGCATAGTAGGAAGGTGTAGTCACCACCATCAATATAGCGTATGGAATATGAGAATTTATTAACCCTTTTAAATATTCTAACGAGTTTGGATTGGTATCAAATTCATCAATCTGGAAGATAGTAATTTTGTTAAATAATTTGTAGTTTATTTTTGCAATTGTGGATAACACCATCGTAAGATTCTCGAAGGTTTTAAGATCGGAATAATTTAGGGTGCTTGTTTTAATGATCTCAGTAATTAATTGCATCTCGATTTTAGTAAAATCTTTAGACATCAATTCGAACAAATGCTCGTATGATAAATTCATTTTCTTTTGTGTCAAATGTTCCAGTTTCTCAGAAATAGAATTGCCGTTCAATGAGTCCATAAACCCATACTTGATTACCTTCTTTACGAGTTTAGGGTTTTGTTGATAGTTATCTCTAAGATATTCTATAAATCGAGTTTTAACCGTACTATAATAACCCTTACCAAATCCTGTTACTATAGAATGAAAAAAATTATCAATCTCACGTGGCTGCACCTGAGTTAGGTCGATGTATGAAATGACAGACTTCTCCTCAAACTCATTCAAGGTTTTCATATGAAGTGTTAAGTGTGTTTTACCAGAACCTACATCCTGTATCATGGTTATAACTTTAAACAAGTCTTCATTGTGTAGGTTCTCATTGCCAAGCTTTTCACTCAAATCATCCAGACATGAGTGAATTGAATTTAGAGCGCTAATGTGTCGTTTCCCTCCCAATATATTTGCATTATTAATTGTAGGGGTAGGGCTGCTTGGGAAGGGATTAAGACTCAGGTTATATGGATTCATCATATACACCTCACAAACCCATGAATTATCCCCCTCAGGACTACCCCCTCATAACCACCAGAGGATAGTTCATATTTGTCCGGATATGTTTCAATTAGATCTGATACAAGTGAATAAAACTCTGTACTCGTTATGGTACATCTGGCACATAAATCATCCTTTATTGAGGACAATTCCAACCAACCAATCGATGATGATTTCTCTGCGATCATGGAGTCAAATTGTTCTTTGAATTCCTCAAGATTGATGTTACTAGTATTTTCGTTTGGATTTGAAGTATCGTTCTTTAATGAACCGATCTTTTCTTCAATACGAACAAATGAGCTTTTTACTTCAGACAACTCACAATCAATCTTTTCAACATATTTGAAAATACTATCTGAATAATTGTTTAGTTTGTTTTGGATTCCGATAATAGATTCATAAAGATATTTGAATTTAATGTCAGAAGACAGAAGATATTCGAGATAAAAGTTTTTGCCCCAACAATAAATATATGTTCCTTTTTTTGAAACACAAATCTTATCTTGAACTACCAATTGGTCTAGACTTTCTTCGAAGGTCTCCTCAGGAAACCTTTTCTTTAATTCGGATTTCTTAATTCCAACTGATCCAAAAGAATTAATATCTTCATAAATTATATCTATGTTGGACATATACACAAAGGTATAAAAAAAAGTTAAAAAAAAGATAGTGAAAAAAAAATAATATCCTTGTAAAAAAAAATAAACAATTATAAGAATTATTAGCTTAATGTGACAAGGGAATGATGATACATTATTCTGATCTACTTAATGATGAAAGCACTAGGGTATCTGACCTTATCTACTATTTAAATGAATTAACCACCATTTCCGTTATGATATAAATTAATAAGTAAAGCTTTAGGTACAAGATTGTCTGAAAATTGTCTGGTGACAAGAATACCTACGATAATAATATTGGTGTAGATGAGGTGACCAAGAGAACTAACAGATTATTAAATGACTTCAAAGAAAATTATGTAAGAAACAATAACAATGATTTTGTTAATGATGCAATTACAAATATGGTTGTATGTTGTAAGACTTACGAAAAAATATTTGAAGGATTTATTATCGTTTCACAAATTAATAAAATGCCTCAAGAATTAATAGAAGGATTTGTTAAATGGTCAACTGGTCAGTTAGAAGATCTAAGAGAAAGAATACAAGAAATCGAAAAGAAGAGAGACATGCGTTAAGCAATTTAAAGTCCAATTTTTTTGTAGTATCGAATAAGTTAAATTCAGGCATTTGGTCATTAACATTGAATATTAGTGTCTTTGAGTGACCGTGTGGAATCTTCAACTATTAAAGACTATATCGAGGTGTCAAAACCACGGATTGTAATAGTATTGGTTATTACTGCAGTCACTTCGATGCTCGCAGCTACAAGATTCGATGGCACTCCCAATTCGGCATGGGATATTTCGATATTGAAATTATTCTTTTTGATAGTGTGTGGATCGCTTTCTTCAATGGGCGCTAGTGCAATCAATCAATTTTATGATAAAAATATTGATAACTTGATGGTAAGAACTTCCAAACGGCCAATTCCGTCGGGAAGGCTAAAGGCAAATAATGTCTTAATTTACGGGCTGGCCTTGTGTGTTGCAGCAGTGATTTTGGCTTGGCTAACATTGAATCCCATGGCAACTTTCATGATAGCACTTGGCATCTTTTTTTATGTAGTGATTTATACGTTACTACTAAAAAGGAGGAACGTATGGAATATAGTAATAGGAGGATTTGCGGGCAGTGCTGCGGCCATGGCTGGTTGGGCTACAACCACTAATAGCATTGACTTGCTTGGATTCCTAGTAGGGTGGATAGTTTTCATGTGGACCCCACCTCATTTTTGGTGTTTAGCTATTAAAACGAGAGAAGAATATTCAAAGGCCAACATACCTATGCTTCCAGTAGTTTACGGAGACAAAGTAACTGCAAAATATATTTTCACAAACTCTCTAATACTTATACCATATTCGATCTCATTGTATTTCTTTGGGTTAGGTATTTTGTATCTCGTTGTAGCAATTGTTTCAGGCACACTCATGACTATATACCATTATAAATTACTGCGGAACCCTAACCCGGATTTTGCATGGAAGGCTTACAAGGTAACTGCACCATATCTAGTCATAATATTCATAGCAATTGCGCTTGATTCTTTATGGTATTTCAGATTTTAAGTGGCATTTATTTCCAGGAATATACTGATTAAATTAATTTGCTATTTCAATTCGCTTCTTATCTTTAGTAACCCAAGTAACGCGAATGAGACCATAAATCTCCAAATCAAGCAAAACTTTATTTAGTTCATCATCTGGGATGTCAATATCATCTTTAGACAGAGAATTGACAAGATCTTGATCGGTAGTGATACCTCCTAGTTGTTTTATTCTCTCATATATAACATTTCTAATAGGATAGTTCATCAAGACTATTCAATCGCCAGTTCATATTATAGGTTTAGATAAAGAATTGTATGCAGAAGAGGCTCACCCATAAAAAATCTTATCATGAAATTTTGGGATCGCAGTGGTCAACTTTTTTTCGATGGATGAATACCAATTGTGAACATCGTTAGTTATCGACGGCTTTAATGTGTTTAAGGCCTCTTCGAAATCATTATTGAATATCATGTCGGAATTCTTATGGATCGCATTTATTGCGGCTATGCGACATAGAGCAACCAAATCTGCTCCACTAAATCCCTTTGTAAGTGAAGAAATCTTTGTCAAGTCAACATCAGAGGAAATAGGCATTGATGACGTGATTTTCAACAATATATCATAGCGCGATAGTTCATCTGGCGGATTTACAAAAATTATAAGATCAAATCTGCCAGGTCTCAACAAGGATGTATCCAGTAAGTCTGGTCTACTTGTAATCCCAATAACGATAACCCCAAAATTTCCGGAGTCATCCATCTCTGACAATATCTGGGATAAAACCCGCTCATTACCAGACACATCATCAAATGTCCTTGGTCTACCAAGAGAATCCAATTCATCGAATACCACTATACAAGGAGATGAAGAACGTGCCTTCCTGAATATTTCACGTATTGCTTTCTCTGATTCACCAACCCATTTTGATAAAACTTCCGGTCCTCTAACAAATATCATATTCATTGAACCTTCATTTGCAAAGGATTTTGCTAGTAATGTTTTTCCGCAGCCTGATGGACCAAATATAAGGGCTCCCTTGGCAGGTTTTATTCCCATTTTCAAGAATTTTTCAGGTGATATTATTGGTGATAGTAGATTTTCTTTTAAAAGACTTTTTTCCTTTACCAAACCTCCAACTTCATCCCATGTAATACTAGTTGGTTCTACATAAAACTCTCTCAAGGCAGTGGGAATGATCTCCTTCATTGCATTTAGAAAATCATTATGATTTATACGAATACTATTTAGGATCTCTGCGGGCACCTGATTCTGATTTTCGAGGTCGAAATCCGTAAGCGTTCGTCGAATGGATTTCATTGCTGCCTCCCTAGAAAGGGCTTTAATATCAGCCCCTGTATAGCCATTAAGTAATTTTGATAGATCTCTCAATTGCACATCTGGATCAAGAGGCATTTCATGAGTGTGAATCTTCAATATTTCGTATCTTCCGTCCACGTTGTGGATCCCTATTTCGATTTCTCTATCAAACCTGCCTGGTCTCCTAAGTGCAGGATCCAAACTATCTGGTCTATTTGTAGCTCCTAAAACGACCACGTTACCACGATCAGACATGCCATCCATTAGAGCCAATAATTGTGCTACTACCCTCTTTTCAACATCTCCAAAAGTATCTTCCCTTTTTGGCGCTATAGCATCAATCTCATCTATAAAAATAATACTGGGCGCAGATTCTTTGGCCTTTTGAAATATTTCTCTTAGTTTACTTTCAGTTTCGCCATAATACTTGTTTACTATCTCTGGCCCATTGATTATGAAAAAGTTCGCCTTTGACTCAGCTGCCAAGGCCTTTGCAATTAGCGTCTTACCACAACCAGGTGGACCAAAAAGTAGAATTCCTTTATGAGGTTCGATACCTATTTTAGAAAAGACTTCTGGATGTCGTAGAGGCAATTCTACAATTTCTCGAAGTCGTGTTATCTGATTTTTCAATCCTCCAATCTGCTCATATGTCACATGATGACCGGTATGGTATGATTTTTCAGTTCCAATTTTTATTACGATTTTAGTGGATTTTGTAATTCTAACTACCTCCCTTGGAACTGTATTTTGGACTTTAAATTCCAATGAGGTTCCTAAAAAGTTAAGGAGGAACTGCTCCCCCTTAGTTACAGGATATCCATCGAATCGATTATTTAAATAAAGAATAAACTCATCAGAGAAATTCTTTGAGGTATTACAAGCAAGTATTATTTTCTCAGCATCTTTAGGGTCCGATTTCTTTACAATCACATAGTCATTTAAACTCACACCAGCATTCTGCCTAGTTTGACCATCAATGTGAATATAGCTATTCTTCTTATTTTTATCTTCAAAACTATAAGCAGACACGGCTGCTATCTTTTTACCTGCGATTTCGATCACATCACCATCTCTAATCCCAAGTTTGACCATTGTATGGCTATCTAGGATGGCTTTCTTCTTGCCTACATCCTTGATCCTGCATTCAGCCACCTTCATCTTAACGGTATTCGTCTTGCGTAGACTAGAATTAGACTTGTCTTTTTTTTTCAATTGAACCCCAAAAACATATGGTTTAATCTATTTCATTTTGACTGACTGTCTGCTGATATTGATAACTTGCATTTCTCCAGCGCCATCAACTTTCTTGATTGAATCTTCTAACTTTTCCATTTCTCCCTCCGCATCATCTAACAAAAAGTCACCAACTAGTGCGTTTAATCCAAAAGCAATGGGTTCCTTTGCATGTGCCTTTAACTCCATCCCTGGAGGAACATTTTTTTTCAAATGGTCAGCCAATACCTCAATATCAGTTTCGGAATCAGCGGGCAATATTTTTATTCTTGCGACTAGTCTTGCCATGTTATCTACGGCCCCTCGAATCCACAACCAACGCACTTATAAGGCCTTGCAAATTCTCTGCAACTCTGGCATCTCCATATAATGACATATCCGCAATTCGGGCAATAAAATCTAACACAGGCATCATTAGGCATGATTGGCCTATTACAAGAAGTGCAAACAGGTAATTGTAACTGCTTAGACATAATTCCTAAAAAGTTAGAAACCGCATTTATATCTTGCTTAAATCCTTTATTATTTTTCTGTACTCATTACCCATGAACGCGTAAAGCAGGTTCAATGTAGTCTTGGTGTTCAAAAATTGCTTAAGCGAAAACGAATGAAAGTCAAAATCACCGGTATCTGAAATATTATCAAGAGTGTTGCCTGAAATGTCTGAAAAAATCTTATCAAGGGATTTGTTATCTAACCTTTCAAGAAGTTTTCTTAACAAAAGTAGTCTATCAAATTCTTTGCCAAATCTGGCCAACCATTTTAGCTCATATTGAGGTAAGTATTTAGTTTCCCCACCTTCAGAATGAGAAAGTGCAATAGCTCGGCCAGCATAAATTCCACCCATACCACCAGTGAAAATCCCTCCCGCAGTAGTCGGTTTAGTCTGTCCTGCAGCATCTCCTACAAGTACACCAGTACCTGTGCAAAATGGCTTCACGTAACCATTGATCCATATGGGTGCATAGATTTTTCTAATTATTGAGTACGGCTTACCACGTCTTTTCAAAAAGGATTCTAACAATACATTTGGATTGATATTCCTACCTGCTACTCCAACTTTTCCTTTACCTTCTCCCGTAGGGATAATCCAAGCAAAAAAGCCAGGATAAAGTTCTGCATCAAAGATCACTTCAATAGTATCTTTTTGAATCCATGGAGAATAAACTTCGTACTGACCAGATGGTATAATGTGCCTTAATCCCCTATTAACTAGGGTACCAACTCCTCTAGCGTCGACAAAATATTTGCTCCTGTAAATATCACCCCCCTTGACCTTGACTTTAAATAAATTGTTCTCATAAACTGTAGAAATGATTGATCTGCTGGTATTGATTTCTGCTCCATGTGCCTGAGCTTGAAAGGCGATTTCTTTGTCAAATGACCGGCGGTCAATAACAATTACCTTTTGGTTGGCAGAGTTTACTTCCAAAGAGTTTTCTTTTGTTCTAATGATCGCTCTTCTTATTTCATTATCAATTGTCTTTATCCTTGGGATTATTCCAAGCCCTTCTAGTCCCTTTTGGCTAACGACTCCACCGCAGTGTTCTGGAGTACCTATTTCATGGTCTTCCTCTAATACTAGGACTTTCATTCCTCTCGAAGCCATTTCCCTGGCTGCGAAGAGTCCAGAAACGCTGCCACCTCCAACAATTGCATCAAATGAGTTGGATTCAAGTAATGTTGTCAAGCGAATAAAGTTAATTAAGCAAATATTTATTTTAATTACTTTACTAAGATGGTATATGATATGTACTCTAATTGATTTTTAACACATCAATTCCAGGCATTTCATCTCCTGCTAAGAACCTTAATGAAGCACCTCCTCCTGTTGATACATGTGTTACTTCCTTTTCTGAAACACCTGAAACTTTCATAGCTTCTAAAGTATCACCTCCTCCAATCAATGTCTTCACGCCTCTCCAATAAGCTAGTGCCATGCTGACTGCTACACTTTTTGTCCCATTTGAAAATATTTCCTTTTCAAAATAACCCATTGGGCCGTTCCAAAAAATAGTCCCCAAGCCGTTGTTATGTATTTCATAGCTAAATTTTTGAATTGTCTTGTCGCCGATATCGTAACCTCTCATATTCTTGGGTATTTCATCCTGAACAATTTGATAAGTAGCACTTTGTTCAGAGACCGCCACTTTATGATCTAGCGGGAGGATTATCTTGTCACTATGGGCAGCTAGCGCTCTAGTTACCCAAGGTAAGTAATCTTCTTCAATTATCGATTCTCCTACCGAATGCCCTTTCGCCTTTAAGAAAGTATATGAAGCTGCTCCTCCAATTAGAACCTTGTCTGCCTTGGGTAGCAGGTGATCCAGCGCTCCTATCTTATCCTTAATTTTTACTCCCCCTATTACTAAAGTAAAGGGGTTTGTAGGTCTCTCCCTTAGCAGTGATAAATACTCAAGTTCCTGAGCGAGATTAAATCCTGCAATTCTAGTATCAAAAAATTTTGCGATACCATACGTAGAAGAATGTTTTCTATGAGAGGTGCTGAAAGCATCATTTACATATACGTCTGCAAACGATGAAAGAGTCTCTGAAAATTTTGCATCATTTTTTTCTTCCTCGGGGTAAAATCTTAAATTCTCAAGTAATAATACTTCCCCATTTTTCAAATCATTTACCATTTTTTGGGTACTAATTCCTATACAATCATCTGAAAAGGTAACTCTAGCATTAAATGATGACAAAATTTCGGTTAGTTTTAGTGATACTGGTCGGAGAGAGTATCGAATATCCTTGCCTTGAGGTCTATCCAAATGAGAAGCAAGTATAACTTTGGCTCCTCTTTTGACCAAATATTCAATTGTAGGGATTGCAGATCTTATCCTATAGTCTTCACTTACTATATTGTCTTGTACTTTGACATTAAAATCAACTCGAACAAATATTTTCTTATTGAGATAAAATTTATCATCGAAATCTGTAATAAACTTAATCTGTCCCACAAATTAGTTGAATTTTCTTCGTTATAAAATATTTGTTGTTTATTCATACCTTATTATAATTAATACTTGGGGGATCTCGATATTCAAGAAATCTATGGTAATTTAGATCCGATTCATAAGCTTCTTACGTAAACAAGCCCTCACTTATCATCTATCAATAATTACTTTTAGGATTAAACCAAACATCCGAGCTGTCAGACTTTAATAATTGCTGTAGATGTATGGTATTCTTCCCGCGAGGATTAGCTATTGTGTTAATTAATGAAAATTTTTTGCGAATTGAAAAATTAGTTATTGAAGGATACTTACTTTTTATACTAATTTTTTGTTACTTGAGAGGAGTAATCTTTGTAAAAGTAGGACAGCCTACCTTGCTAGATGCTACTTTAAAGGCCCTTTTAGCGAGTTCCAAATTTTCCTTAGTTACGTATGCCTCATAAATTGTCTTTCCTCGTTCCACTCTTGCAGCTAAGCCAGTTGCCTTACCAAAGGCCCTTCTCATACCTTCCTGCAATCTGTCAGCCCCAGCCGTAGCAATCATCTTATTCTCCCGTAGGAGGACATGAGGATAAACTCTCAATCTAGCGAAAAAGCTCATATCTCCAGCTTGTGCTAAGGTTTTGTTGGCTGCTAATCTCGCTGCCTCAAGTGAATTGTGTCGTATTTGTATACGCTCCGTTACAGTAAGCTCAAGTAAATAATCATAGTCAGCTTTTGCCTGACCAGAGGCAAATCTGGCAATCTTAATCTGAGGCTTTCCAGCTATATATTCACGCCTTACATAAGGCATACCTCTAATTTCTCTATAGTTTACTCCTTTCATTATTAATTCACTATATAATGATTAAATGTGGCTGTTGGCAGTGATTTATGTGTTATGCCCACCACTAAAACTGAAGTTTCTGAAGAAAAAGAGGATGTCAGTCATAGTCCTATTAAAGATAATATAACAAATCAGATAGAAAATCTCACTGAAGGTCAAAAGGACTTTGAAAAGACTGACTCATTGGAAAATCTCACGGATTCAAATTTTCTGGTAGAAGCTAATTATTTTGGCAAAGAAGGAAAAATTGTAATTCAAGAGCAAAAGTATCAAGACCAGCTCAGAAATAAAGGATTTGGTGAAAACTTTAATAAAGAATTTTTGCTCAGCAATCTTGAAGCACTATTCCTACTTCAAAGTAACAAAATAAGAATATTAAACAAAACCGAGGAGTTCGATTTTTCGAGCTTTATGAAAAGCTTGATTAAGAAGGACAAGAAACTGCTTACCAAGTATCTTGTTTATCGAGATTTGAGAAGTAAAGGATATGTAGTTAAGGATGGTTTTGGATTTGGAACTGATTTTAGAGTTTATGAAAGAGGTGAATTTAATAAAAAAACTTCTAAATACGTGGCAATTGGGCTCAACGAAGGGGCCACAATCAGTGCAACAACTTTCGCAAATATGATTGAAGAGGTAGAAAATATGGGTAAAGGTGCTGTGATAGCTGTGGTAGAAAGAAGAGGAGAAGTTATCTATTACAAAACATCCAAAATGAACTTCTCAGAGAACAGGAAATCAAAGAAAAGAGATAACAATGATACATGACATAAGAATATAATTCGCTAAATATATAGAACAAGTAAAAATGCCCAAAGATAGCGATATTTCAAATTTAAATAATAGGAATTTATGTGATGAAATATTCACAATCGATGGTAATATCAGGTTTGTAGGTTTAGTAAACAGAGAGGGCGAAGTAATAGAAGGAGGTTTCAGAAAAGGGATAGAGCCTTTACTCAATCAAAACGAGGAACAGGAGATGTACTTACAATCTCTTTCTAATATCAACTTCTTTCAGTCATTTTCAGAAAAGTTCGGACCCGTGGATTATTTGGTAATACGGCAAGAAAAAATTACCATGATGACTTTCCCATTTCATGAGAAGATTTTGTGTATATCGACATCATCTAAGTCAGATTTGGATAGGATCAGGGATGAAACAGTAGACCGTCTAAAAAACAACAAAAACCATCAATAAAGTATTAAATAAAGTATTATAACAATATCTTTACAGATGGAAAGAGTAGTTTGCGAAATATGTTTTCATAAAGGTAGTAAAGCCGAGTTTGAAAAAAGTAGTGATTACTGTATTGAATGTATGTGCGATCATGCTATGTGTCCGAAATGCAAAAAGCCATATCATGCTGCAACCATAACAGAATAATTATGCCAAAGAACCGTTATGTTCATATTAAAATATATTGATAGTCGCGTATTTAGTCATGTTACAAAACGATGATGAGTAAGATAGTCCCCCTATTAGGTTAAAAATAACCAATATGAAGAGAATAAACCGGACTGCCGAGTTTTGTAACAATAATGCGTCGAAATTCCTGATTTTTAATAACGCCGGTATATGAAATTATCCAATTTTGGATACTTTAAACTAAATGTTTATACATCATGGAAAATGATGATGTAAAATGGAAATATAAAATTTTCAAAATAGTTAGTAGTATATTATAATATTTATGCAGAATATTATAATATTTATATAGTCAGGAAGTGTATTAGGAATATAGCCCATGTATAATGAAACGTCATGCAGAATGTGTGGGTGGGAATTGTTAGCTTTACTCAGGTGCAAATTTTGCGAGGAAACCAATTCATGGATTTGTGAAAAATGTGGCAAAACTATTCAGCGATTTCATACACACAACCTTCAACATCTTTCCACAATGACTAGTGTGAATACAATCAGAACAATCTAACAATTCAATGAAAAAGCAACGTCATGAGTGTAGTTTGGCTAATACTGGATACTTTTCGTTCTTTCTTTACCTTATAAATAAAAATGATTTGCGCTGCGAAGAGGAGTCTCGATTGAATATTTGGGTTACCAAATTTGAAAGACAAAAGTATTTATTTAATCTCACGGAACTAGTTATGATTAGAAATAGGTAAGCGCAAAGTCTTAAATGAAGCTCATTTAAAAGAACTAGTCATGCCCCAGGAAGGGGAGTTATTCGGGCGAGTTATTAAATTAGTGGGCGGAGACAATATTATTGTAAAGAGTTCTGACGGGAAGATAAGAACATGTAGAATTAGAGGTAAGATTAAGCGAAGGATGTGGATTCGTGATAATGATTTGGTATTGATAGCCCCTTGGGATTTTCAATCAGATAAGGCCGATATTATATGGCGATACATCAGTGCACATGCTGATAAATTGGAGCAAGAAGGACACCTTGAAGGACTAAATAGGTAAGATTAAATCCCACTGATAAAAATGTACCCCGCCACTGACCCACAATCGAATCATAGTTAGCCTTACACTTTGTGTAAAACTCATCGTGCACTCTCTGACGGGGTTAAACAAACTGAGATCCCCGGATATATATCAGTTAACCTAGAGTTATGAATTTCATTTGTTTATACAAAAACCTGACAATACAATCATACGAGATGATCGTAACCCATAATAGAGCTCCAGTTTACTGGTAATAAAAAAAGTTCCTGCTTTATATAAAGAAGTTACCTTCAGATAATGTGGTCAAAACAACCTCTCTACCCGAATCTTGTTTGTTATTAGTTTCATAATCGGAATTAAAAAAAGCGACGTTCATTTAAGCCCAGTATTTGTATAACACGAGATATATCAATTTCAAACAAACTGACCAAAGTCTTCATATTAAAATTTTCTAAAACTTGAGGATGCACCTCTCCAATGTGTCCAATACGTTTAGAAGTCAACAAGATTTGGGCAGAATGTCCGTCAAGATAAAACTGGGTCCTATCTCTAGGAGTACTAACAGGCAAGTCAAAACAATATCTAAAGACAGATTCTAGTTTTGACTTTATTTCAGAGTAATCAGTATTATCATGAGCTATAGACACACACAGCGACCAATTTTCTCGAACTGAATTTGCTTCGGTTCTAAATATTTTTCCAATCTCAAATAGTTTTTGTGGATATTTTTCATGAATATTAATGGATAACGTGTTAATCATAGACGGAATTAAGCTGGGTCGCAAAATTTCAAATTCAGAATTTTTTGAATCACCCAACCAAATCAGCTCAGCGTTTGAATCCTTTGCATGGACTAGTGCATCATCCAGTATTCGCTTAGAAATAATACTAGGGTTTACGATTTCAAGAAATCCAAGCCCTACCAAGACCTCGCTAATCTTGTCAAAAACAAGCGATTGTATATTCTTCTTTCCGCCAAAATATTCCGAAGGTGTATCCGGCTGTAGATTATTAATCCCATAGCCAATTGCAACCTCCTCCAAAACATCATTTGCTTCGAACATGTCAATTCTATAACTTGGTGCAAAACATTTTACAAAACCTGTGTTGTTAACTATTCCATCACATCGACATTTCCGGAGACTTTCAATTACTTTTCTAGGGGTTAAACACAGCCCCAATAACTTGTTTATTTGATCTATTTCTGCCTCAATGGTTATGGGTTCGAGATTTGGAGATACAACAACGCCTTCGAATGGAGAATGAATGTCCAATGAAAACAAATCAAATCCCATATCGGCAAGTTCATATGAAAAGATCGACAGCATTTCCCTTGCGGATTTGGAATTTGTACCAGTGACTTCTACAAACAAATTTCGTGTATCAGTATCTACTCTTGTTTTCGCTCCGTTAATTATTGGTGGAACCGAAACTACAAAATCGCTGTCATCTTTCAAAACCGGTGCAGATTCACGATCGCCAATAAGATGACCATAACTCCGACCTATGTTTGTATCACATAATATTTGTTCTACGGTTAATTCTACTTGGCTATCTAGCGGAAAAAATTTTCTCGTCCGGGGTGCAAGTACATAATGCAAAGGAAATGTCAACGCGTCATAATTATGGATACCGATGGATGATTTTTTTCTTCTTCTACCTAACCCGTTGTGCAGATCTTCTTGCATTGCAATCAATTGAGTCAACTCAATATCATCGAGATGTACATTTCTCTTCGCTACAAGTCCGTAAATCATTGGCCTACTATCTGCCAAATTCTTATCCACAAAAATGGAATCCCCTGATGAGCGAATTTCTCTGATGCGAGGCAACCCCAATTCTTCTCCTAAAATACCTTTTAAGCCCCTTATTATGCCATTTTCAGAGGCATAATCGGGCCTATTGGGATTAAACTCGATCTTAATGATGCCATTACGTTCATCGATGGCCTCGATATCGAGACCCAAGAAGGGGATATCCTCGGTTAACTTCTCTATGGAAGAACGAGGAAAATGGCGGGTCAACGAGCTAATCCTTACATTCACAACTGGCATTTAGGTACACTCTTAAGCCAACTCAAATTATTTGAGTACAATTCTCTAATATCATCCAAACCAAAACGCAACATTGCTAATCTTTCAAAGCCACCACCCCACGCAAGCACCGGGTTTTTGATTCCCAGTGGTTTTGTTACCTCTGTTCGAAATATCCCCATACCAAATAACTCTATCCATTTATTGAGCTTTTCATTGTAAACCATAGACTGAAGGGAAGGCTCAGTATATGGAAAAAATGTTGGCCAAAATTTTATCTTCTTGATCCCCAATCTTGAATAAAATTCACTTTGAATACCAATGAGTTGTCTTAGAGTAGCATTACTACTAGTATAAATGCCTTCGACTTGATGAAACTCGACTAAATGTTTGAATGTGACTTTTTCATTTCTAAATACCCTGCCGACCAAAAATACCTTTTCTTTATCTGGTGATTTTTCCCAAAGATGTTGAAGCGTAACAGGAGTAGTGTGTGTTCTAAGAACAATGGTTTTGGCATCTTTTATATTCCATTTGTAATTCCAATTAGACTCATGTATTTCGGAAACTACATCGACCAATTTACTTTCTGGTTCTAATGTCGAATAAAGCCCAGATTTGGAACTCAAATAAAATGTATCCTGCATTTCTCTGGCGGAATGATCCTGAGGAATGAATAAGGCATCAAAGTTCCAAAAAGAGGTTTGAGAGAGGTTGCCTTCAATTTCACTAAATCCCATACTTGTCAAAATCTCCTTTACCTCATCTATAAAATCAATTAATGGATTTTTTTTACCAAAATTACTTAACGGCAAAGGTGCCTCGACATCGAGTTGTTCGAAATTGAGTTTTTTCCACTCATGTGAGGTTAGCATTTCCTTATCCAGCTTTCTCGCAAATTTTAGACTAGCGTGTAACATTTCGTTTATCTGCTCCGCATTTTCTTTCAAAAGTCTATATTTTTTCTCACTTTGCTTCTCAATGGTCAAAATATTTGTTCTCCGTACCAAGTCATCATAGGCGATTTTGTCTTCGCCACTAAGTGAGGATGCGTGGATAAATTTTTCAGTTTTTAACCTTTTAATTAGATTTTCCGCCCTCGATGGTAATTCTGCACCTGGAAGAACTCTGACTTTATCTTTTTCAATAATGATCCAATTATTATTTTTTGAATGACGGATGGCTCCGTAGGCTTCCTTCTCATTATTTTGAAATGTTTCGCTCTTGATGACATCTGTAAGTTTATTTTTCCCGTCTTTAACAATATTTACAAGTTTCCTTTCTGGTAAAAGACACTCCGAATTTTCAAGCATTTGAGAATGCAAGGAAACCTTTGTATCAGATGAGTTTGATATTTGAATTAAATTCTTGTACCTTAGCCATTCTATTCCTCGCCTAAGTTGATCCAAGGTTAATCCAGAATCATTAGCCAAATTGATTTCGCTAATCCAATCCGTTTTTTCTTTCAGAATGAGAAGTATTCTTTTCTCGATAGGATGTAAAGAGGAGATTGAGTGATTTTTATCGTTTCTAACTTCATTGCTCTTGCCATCTTCTAAATCATCTTTGTGCAATATTAATAAAAAAAATTAAGAGTGAATGTATTTTTAAACGTTTAAACTTTGGTTCAGGAAAAGAAAGATCCAGATATGACTGGCAGAGAGGAGTATGGGTCATCTAAAGAAGAGGGCATTCACAGTGTTGAGTTTGCGACACATCCTCCAGCCCCGAGCAAGATATCGAGAGATGATTTCAACGTTACTCCATGGGAGGTTGTTGGTTCTGTCGATTATTCCAATTTAATTGAAAAATTTGGAACCTTTCCTATAAATGAATTCATAATCGACAAGATTAAGAAAATAACAGGAGAAATTCATCCATTTATCAAAAATAAGTTCTTCTTTTCACATCGAGACTTGGACTTGATTTTGAAAGAGTATGAAAAAGGTAATAGGTTTTATCTTTATACCGGAAGAGGGCCGTCAGGGCAGGTCCATTTAGGCCATTTAATGCCATGGATTTTTACAAAATATTTACAAGATAAATTTGACGCAAAGTTGATATTTCAAATCACTGATGATGAAAAGTTTTTATTTAAAGAAAATTCTAACTTTGAGTCAATCCATAAATTTACATATGAAAATATATTGGACATTATTGCAATGGGTTTTAACCCAAAAAGGACCCGTATCATTATTAATACTCGTGATATAAAGTACTTATATAGGATATCAACAGAGATAGCAAAAAGGATCACCTTCTCAACTGCAAAAGCAGTATTTGGATTTGATAATTCAACAAATATTGGCATGATAGGATTTCCACCTATTCAGGGGGCTCCATGTTTTCTGCCTTCATTGATTGAAAAAAAACCTACGCCGGTTCTTATTCCTGCAGCAATTGATCAAGACCCATATTGGAGAGTGACAAGAGATATAGCCGAAAAAATGGGATATCCTAAGCCGGCCCAAATTCATAGTAAATTTATACCGGGCCTGACTAGCGGGGGTAAGATGTCTTCGTCAAGGCCAGATACTGCCTTGTTTACAGTCAATAACCCCGAGACCATAGAGAAGAAGGTTAAAAATACCTTTACGGGAGGTCAACCAACCATAACCCTTCAAAGGAAGTTAGGAGGAAATGCAGACATTTGTCCAGTTTTTTGGTATCTTAATTATCTGTTTGATACGGAAAAAGAATCTCAGGAAAGATATCACGATTGTACTAGTGGAAACCTCCTATGTGGAGAATGTAAGAACGACATGATAAACAAAGTAATACCATTTATGAAAGACATACAGATTAAGCGTGAAAAGGCTAAAGATATGATTTGTAAATTTACGGTTGACGGCAAGGACTTGAACGCTGATAGTGCAATTGAATTTGATTAACTATGAGTAAATTGAATCATTCAAAATCAGAGTTTACTTGTTTGGACAGTTATGAGGCCGAAAAACTATCAAGCATTTTCTCGAAACAAAGAGATGACACGTTGTTTATATACGAAATAGCAAAAATAATTGGCTCTGAAGTGATTGTGAGACTCAAGGATGGCTCACACCACAGCATCATGCTTAAAGACAATAAAAATGCATTAGAATTGTCAATTTTTTTTGGTAACCTAACTCAAAAAAACGGAATTATCTTAGAAACAGTTTATTCCAAGGACAAGGTTATCATTATTTGGAATTATCGTCTAAATTAGATCTCGATTGAATTCGTCCAGGATCAATTGATACACCTTTTCAAAGTACAATGATGTAGTATAAGGCATAAGAGGCACATATTGTCTAATTGCATCGAGAACGAGGGGGACAGCTCTCTTAGAAATCTTTATCTCAAATTTCATCCATAAAATTCGATCTTGTTTAAAAACTATTTTTTCTCTTAATTCACTTGAACAGGAGTCTCTTGCTTTGTCCTCAATCCGCTTGTACCAATAGGCCAGTACTTCCGGCTCCATTCCATTTCCAAGGTTTGAAAGATTGCTGCAGTAATCCAGAATTAAATCATCTATTCCGTTTTTCATATCCTCATATTCAGAATTGAGTGGTTATGATTTATCAAACTGGATGAATAAAATTTGAGCAAATAGAGCTATTTTTAAGACAATACCTTTCCTGTGGGATCGATTTCTTTGTGTCTTATTCGTGTAGATGAAATAGGATTTCCATCTTGAGCTAATCTCATGTTTACTAAAACGATCTCTATAGGTAAAAGCCCTTTGTCTGCTCGAATGTTATTTATTTTTTCTCCTTTAATACTAGTTTCAGAACTAACAACAAGACAATCGATATTATCAGAAAACATGAGAGGTCCAAATTCTTCTTCGAGTTTAGAAATCTCATATGATGTGGACTTGATATTGTCCCGGATGAAATTTCTTAAATTTTCATAACGGGATTCGAAGGAATTCCGAAGATCTTTGTTTAGAGTAGATCTTGCAAAGCTATCGGAAGTCAACCCAATGACGACAAAAGACCCCACTTCAAATGATTTTTTCAGTAAATCCAAATGACCTAGGTGCAGGATGTCAAATGTACCGCCTGTGGCCACGCACTTGTATTTTTTCAATCAAATCAAAATAATGATAATGAATATATAATCATGCAAATTTGGTTTGCTTTAATTTTGACAAATTTATAAATACCTATTAGGGGATATATCGGTATTGGCATACACTGTTTCAGAGTATATTTGCGAGGACTGTGGTTCATTGCTAACTCATTTGAATCCTACTACATTACAAAGTATTATTGAAGTTCATTCACAATTATGCCCAGTTAAGAGACAAAAAATATTAGCAGCTGCTGAAGCTGAAAAACTTAAGAAGATTAGCTCTGCTAGGAATTCCAGTGTCCCGATGCAAGCTGTTCAAGCTGTCGCTGGTGCACCTCCAAGTGCTGCATCCATTCCCCAACAAACAAGTCAAACCCCCAGTTCAAATGAAATTTCCGATAGCTCCTCCCTTAAATTAACAGGTACGGGTACAGACC
>LLBY010000595.1_pt6 | contig 47744 bp, 29 predicted proteins | sample 1489401 | NCBI WGS metagenome assembly LLBY01 (sample SAMN04092656, study PRJNA295927) | soil metagenome | biome: Soil prokaryotic community; feature: Bulk soil; isolation source: soil from tomato rhizosphere | host: tomato cultivar Hawaii 7996 | place: South Korea | collected 2011-11-01 | reverse complement strand
TTCTACCATTGCCATAACTGCCCATCCATTTGCACGCGCCCAGTGAAATTGAGGATGAACTTCCATGGATTGAACCCAACCATGCATATAGATCCCTTTTTCATGGTTAAACATTCTTTTTGAAAACTGATCTACTTGTTTTACAGCATCATCAAAATATGTCACATCTCCTGTATATTTACCCATTTGGGCAAGTGCAGGCACACTCATAAACATATCATCAAGCCATAAAGTATTGTCTTGTGGTCTGTTTCTAGCTAAAGTACCATCTTTTAATCTGAATTGTTTATTGCTAATAAAGTCAATATAATTATTGACTAACGGATCTACATTTGCATTTAAACCATCTTGTTTAGCTTTTATAAATGCTGCGCAAAGTGCACCAGCAAAATCCAATGCTTCTGGATGCAGTGTTTTAAGCATATCTGGATCTTTAATATTTTTTGCTGGATAATTTTCGGCTATATCTGTTATTAATTTTATTCGCTTGTTTGAATAATCTGCATAATATGCTTCACCAGTAGCTTTAGATGCTAATAACATTCCCGCATAGGTTACCCCCCATTCATAACTTGTAAGCCTAAAAGCTCCAGGCTCAAAAGTAATATCTACATCCTTTTTTTTATAATCTGTAATTCCATTTTTAGTCGTAGCATTGATAATTTTACTAGCACTGTTTTCTTCTAGATAGTTATAAACCCTATCCAGAACCTTCTTTATAGTCTCCTTTTGAGGAACTATATAAGGTGTTGGATAATCCGCTTGAAGCGCGTGTAATGGTGCTGTTGCATCATTAACCTGAGCATTAGCATGGATTGTTGTTAATAAAAAACAAAAGATGACATTTTTTATAGTTGTGTTTAAATACTTCATAATACCTTTTTATGTTAAATGTTTTAATGAATTTTAATCCAGATAATCTTAAGACACCCATTTTTAAACAATTAATATCAAATATATATAATGGCTGCTTTAAGGGCATCCTGTGCTATACTGTGCCATGATAAATTTTACAAAAAAAGCGCTATGGAAAAAATACCATAACGCTTTAACAACCTAACTAAACTTAAACAAACTATTATTTTAATAACCAGGATTTTGCATTGCTGCTTTTTCACTAGCATTTAGTGGTCGACCTTCTGTATAAACGCCATCAAGGAATGTTTGAGGAATAGGTCTTAAATTATGATAATCTTGAATATTTGGAGCCGCTTCAGGATTATAAGCCCTAGCTCTAGCCACTAATGTTTTTGTGCGACTTAAATCTTCCCAACGGTGCCATTCACCACAAAGTTCTCTAGTACGCTCATTTAAGATCAAACATAGCATACGATCGTACTCGCTAGTATAACCTAATTCGGCGATTATAGCTTCATCTTCAGCTGGCAAACTTGTTGTACTAGTAATTGTTAAGTCTGTAGCAGCTGTTACTATAGGGATATTATTAGATTCGTAATATGAATTTTCATTCATAAATGAGTTATCTGCAAATGGTTGGATAAATTCTGAAGTTACATAAGCTGCTGCACCATCGGTGTAGTACGAACGGTCCTCTCCACTTTTATAGGTAGCACGATTACGAACTGGGTTAATATAACTTAGAGCATCAGCATAAGAGCCAGAACCTAAAGCTGCTAAACGAACTTTTGCTTCTGCTGCCATTAAATATGTATCGGCAGAGCGAGCTAAAATTTCGTCTCGGAACCCCCTATTGTCATTGATAGCTAATCTTGCTGCGTCAAAATGTTTAGTCAATGAAGGAAATCTAACATCCTTTAATAATCCAACACCATCAGCTGCATAAGCCACATATACGTGAGGAATCGTTTTTCCATTGTATAAAATATTAGGATTATTGTTGTTTTTTGTTAATGCAAAACGATTATCGGTAGGAGAATTAATTACATACATAATGCCTAAATCTACACCAGGAGTATAATTAATGCCATCAAAAGTGCCACCTCTATTTACACGATGCTTTGTTCTAAATGTTTTCCAAAATCGTGAATCATTTATATGATCAAAAACATCATAAGTGAAATATGTTGCAGCTAAGCGGCTATAAGGGCGCATTCCTGTTAGATCACGTTTCATCATAGATAAATCATCATAACGGGCAGTAAATGGCACTGTACTAAAGTTACTAGTAGCTAGTGCTTGATCACGACCAAAAGAAGCCGATAAAATTAACTCTGGTAAATATTCATTAGCACCATCTGGTTCTGTGTAATCCCATAGTTCTTGGTAATTACTAGCCAATGGGTGATTAGCAATTACTTGGTCAGCTAATGATACTACTTGTTGTAAATCGGCTGTTTTTGTAGCCGAGTTCCATGAATCATTAATTTCACTTGCACGTGTTAAATAGGCTTTTGCTAAATAATGAGCAGCGGCATCTTTTGTTATTTTATGAGGGTGAACGCCTGAGTTATCTAGCAAGTTGTATGCTTGGGTAAAGTCGTCTATAACTTGAGCCAATACTTCTTCGGCACTTGCGCGGGTAAATTCCAATTCTACAGTAGTGCTAACTGTTAGTTTTAATGGCACACCTCCATATTGTCTTACTAATTTTAAATAATTATAAGCTCTGAAAAAATAACCTTCGCCTAAAGCCACATTCTTTATTTCTGGATTTGTAGATTCAATATTAGTTGCAGATTCAATGAGTTGATTCGCCAATCCAATACCAATATAAAAATTATCCCAAGCTTCAGCAGCTTGAGTCCTAGTAGTAACTACAATTGAATTAAATCTACTATCATAATTGTTCCATGGGCTATTTGTATCGTCGCCACCCACATGAAATTCATCGGTACCGTAATTTGTGGTAGCAAATTGTTGTTCAGATGGAAAAGGAGAGGCTAATACTTGAAAATAGGCTCCTACTGCTAATGATTGAATGCCTTCTTCTGTTTTATAGTATTCAGAATTCCTTTGAGTCGTTAGATCTTCATCAAGAAAACTATCCTTGGTACAAGAAGTTACACTACCAATTAATGCTAATGCAGTAAAAAGGTAAGTGCTATATTTTTTTAAATTTTTCATATATCTTATTCTTTTTGAATTATTTTGAATTTACCTTTAATTAGAATTCCACATTCATTCCAAATGCAAAACCTCTGTTAGACGAAGATCTTCTTACATCTAAATCAATCCAATCTACTTTAGAGAACAGCATGCCTGGATTGGTTGCTTGCGCATAAAAACGTAGTCTAGAAAGCCCTAAAGTACTTGTAACATTTTCAGGAAGATTGTACCCTAAAGAAATATTTCTAATTTTCATAAACGAACCACTTCTATAGCCTAGTGTTTGAAAATATTGATCACCATTACCTGCTGAATATATTGGTTTTTGGTAATCGGAATTTGTGTTAACTTCTGTATAATAATTAACTTTCCTTGAATTATATCTTCCAACTAAACCTTCACCACCAGTATTATAGGTATAGCCTAACCTACCATATAAAAATATTGATAATTCTAAACCTTTATATGTAAACGTATTAGTTAAACCAACGATATATTTAGGTATTTCACTACCTATAACAACTCGGTCGTTATTATTGTCAATTTTATAATCGCCATTTTGATCTACTGGACGCGCATTCCCAGGAGTAAATGTGTGGCCATTGGCGTTAAATAGAGCCATTTCAGCAGCGTCTGATTCTTTCCAAATGCCATTAGATGCAAATCCATAAATTACATCTTGGGATTCCCCTATAAACCACTCATTGTTAATATCATCTTCTTTGCCATTCGACAATTCAACAATTTCATTTTGCTGATATGAAGCACTAATATCGGTAGCCCATTGAAAATTATCATTTCTTACATTCATGGTGTTTATTGTTAAGTCTATACCGTTGCTTTTTGTTTCACCAACATTTGCATAAGTAGCATCGTACCCAGTGACTGTTGGAATTGCCTTTAGAAGTAATAAATCAGTTGTTTTAGAGGCATAAATATCAAGACCTCCAGAAATTCTCGATTTTAATAATGAAAAATCTAAACCAATATTGTATTGGGTGGTTTTTTCCCAACCTAATTCGTTATTGGCTAATAGCGTATAATCTGTTCCGTCTATATCCGTTATGGCATTTTGCACACCAGCAGTTGGTGTATTGCCAATTGCATAGAATAAAGGAGATAAAGCATTCTTTGTTGCATATGGATCGATGGCTGAGTTACCAGTAACACCAACACCCAAACGAAGTTTTAATTGGTTTATCCAACTAGAATTAGCCAAAAATTCTTCTTTATCTAAACGCCATCCTAAAGCAGCACTTGGAAAAAATGCCCATTTATTGCCTTCAGCTAATTGAGAAGCACCATCGTAACGCCCTGATAATGTTATTAAATATTTTTCATCAAAACCATAGTTTAAACGTGCCATATAGGATAGTAATTGTCTCTCAATTATATTGGAATCCCAGTTACTTAGAGAAACATTTGATGAACTTAAAGCATTCCATTTTTGACTTGGAAATGGAATATTGTTTGCACTCATGAGACTAAATTCTTCTTTAAACTGTGTTTGACTCTGTAATAAGGTTACACCAAAATCATGTTTATCTATAGTTTTGTTGTAATACAATAAATTATCTAAAGTGTAGGATAAACGCTGTCTTTTTTCTAAAGAGGCATAACTAGACCCTGTTCTAACAACAGATAAAGCATCAAGAAAAGTTCCGTTACGATATGTCTCAATATCTGGACCAAAATTTGTTCTAAACCTTAGACCTTCTAAGGCAGGCGTGAAAGCTCCAAAATCAAGTTGTGCATAAAAACTACCAAAAGCACGTAGGGTTACACGTTGGTCTTGAGAATACTTATATTCATCAATAATAGTTTTTACAGCAATATCTCCACCTGGGAATTCTATTCTATTGCCATCAGAATCATATGGTAGTGTATATTGGAAAACCTCTCGAGCGCTATCGTATAAACCACCACGAACAGAAACACCATTATTCCCCGCTGTAGATTGACCATACTCTTGGGTACTATAAGAGGTATTAAGATTACCCCCAAATGAAAACCATTCGGTAGGAGTTATGTCAATACTTAAATTTCCATTGTAACGCTCATAGCTTTGTCCTTTTATTACACCTTTATTATCTGTGTAACCAAAAGAACCATAGGCTTTCATTTTTTCAGAACCACCACTAGCACTTAAAGTATGTTGTGTGGTTATACCTGTTTGCGTTACAAAATCAGTCCAGTCCGTAGTTGTAAGTTGAGATCCATCCCAAGTACCACTTGCCCATCCTTTTAAAATGTTGTCAAAAGCGGTTTCATCACCAGTGAATATGGCAGCATCATTAGCTTGGGTTGGCTGATCGCCTCGTGGAACTAATGTTGGGTTTTGGTAATGTTTTGCCCAACGACGGTATTCTATGTATTCACCAGCATTAAACATAGGAGCAAATTCACGAATTTTCTCAGTTGAAACCAATGTGTTATAGCTTAATGTGTATTTGCCTGTTTTACCTTTTTTAGTGGTAACAATTACAACACCATTAGCACCACGAGAGCCGTATATGGCAGTTGCCGATGCATCTTTAAGAATATCGATTGATTCGATATCCTGTGGATTTATATTCTCAATGCCACCAGTAATTAAAGGAATACCATCTAATACGTATAAAGGTGAATTTGAAGCAGATAAAGAACGTACACCACGAATGGTAATGCTTCCAACTTGACCCGGTCTTTCGTTTGAAGAAATATCTACACCGGCTGCTTTACCTTGCATAGCCTCAATAGCATTATTAACAGGTCGAGACGTTAAGTCTTCAGCACTTACGCTAACAAGCGCTCCAGTTACGTCGGACTTCTTTTGAGTTCCATAACCAACAACTACAACAGCTTCTAATTCTGCTGCATCTTCTTCCATAATTATATTATAAGTAGATTTAGAACCTACTATAATTTCAGTAGTTTTCATTCCAATATAAGAAAACACTAAAATATCTCCTGTGTTAGCTCGGATTGTAAAATTACCATCAAAATCTGTTTGAGTTCCGTTACTAGTGTTTTTAACTATAATATTTACTCCTGGCAATGGCATGTTGTTAATATCTTTTACATTACCTGTAATTTGCATTTGAGGAACCATTTTGGAATTAGAATCCAAACCACGCGGTTTTCTTTTTACAATGACGGTTTGATTTTTAGTAAATTCGAAGGTGAAATCTATGGGATCTAAAAATTTATTTAATAATTCACCTGCTTTAATAACTCCTTTTTTTAACGATAATTCGGGTGCCTTCTTTATTAAATCATGCCGGTAAACAAACTTGTAATCGGTTTGTTCCTTTATGAGCTTAAATAGTTGTTTGACATTTAAGGTGACATCTGAATCGATTATAATTTCAGTGTTCTGCGAAAATGCCTCTTTAGACCCAAAGGCGAATGAAATTGTACAACATAAGAAGATAAATGTTCTCATAATAGCTTTTAGGAGTAAATCCTTTTTATAGGATATCTCCCTAATAAAATTAATTTTCATAATTTTGTCTTGGTTTTAGTTAAACTTAGTTTTAATTGATTAATCGACTTGGAATAAGGCTATTACCTTCGAACGTGTAGCCTTTTCCTTTTTTATTTTATTATAATTATTTTTTGGTTAATCTCAAATTCTATATCATCATCGCTTGTACCCTCAATAAGTTTTAAAACATCATTAATGGATTTGGTGCGTTCCAATACGCCTGTAAACACATAACTTTTTCGTTCTGCTGTTTCAAAAACAACATCAACATTGTACCAACGAGATAAAACCTGCATCATTTCTTCTAAGGTTTCTTCATTAAAAGAAAAAATCCCTTTTACCCATGAGGTTTCTTGTGCAGCGTCTATTTCTAATATTTTTATTAAATCAGGGTTTTTACTATTAATTACCGATTGTTGATTAGGTTTTATAGTCTTTTTTATCTTTCCATTATTAATTTCAACACTGCCATTTACTAATGTCGTGGCAATTTCATCTTCGTTATTGTAAGCCTTTATATTAAATTCCGTTCCTAATACATTAATTTCTTGAGTTTTAGTAATTACTTTAAAAGCATCACCATTATGTTTTGTACTTGGAGACACTTCAAAATATGCTTCACCATATAATAGTTCAACCATACGTGTTTCTCCTTTAATGAATCTTGTTGGATATTTTATTTTAGACTCAGAATTCAACCATACTTTTGTGCCATCAACAAGCCTAATAAAAAATTTCCCACCTCTTGGAATAGCTAAACAATTATATGAAGGCACATCCTGATTGTCTTTAGTTTGAGACGTTGCAACATACAAGAGTTCTTCCCCATTACTATTAACTTTTCCATTGGTATAGGATTTTCCTTTTTCAAGACTGACCTGATTGCCATTTTCCAAGGTAAGAATGGCTTTGCTGGAACCAATTTCTATGGTTTCAGTTTGTATAACACCTTTTTCCTTTTTATTAATTTCTATTAAACCCAATGTAAATAGTAGCACAAAAGAAGCTGCGACAGCAATTCTTTTGTAAATGGCTATTCTATGTGTTTTCTTAACTTTTTCAAGTTTTTTGTATATATTTTTTTTTGCTTCTTGCAAATCATAATCGCTCATACTTGCTATTGTTAAATATTCTGCCTTTACAAAACGATTAAAATCAGTTTGGTTTTTTTTATTTTTTAACCAATTATTTAATTTGTTTAATTCATGTGACGCTGCTTCCTTATCAAGGAATTTAACTATTATTTTATGCGCCTTAGACTTCTTCATTTTGCATGTTTCTATTATTAATTACGTGATAATTTTTCTTACCCCTCTATTTATATGATAATTTTTTTTAGATTTGTTTGCACATATAATAAAAATTTACAATAAAAAATTGGATTTTACTGAAAATATTACGTTAGCAAAACAATTAAATCTAGGCAATACAAAAGCTTACGATTTCTTAATGGATACCTATTATAAAAATTTATGTCGCTATGCTTTTACATTAACTCACGACAAAGGTAAAGCTGAAGATATTGTTCAAAATGTGTTTGTGAAAATTTGGGTAAATAGAAAAAACATTAATTCTCATTTTATTATTAAAAATTACGTTTACAAATCGGTTTACAATCAGTTTATAGATCAATTTAGAAAAAATAAACCCGTAATTTATTTAGAGAAAAAGTATTTAGAAGCTCTTGATTTGGTAGTTGAAAATGATTATGAAAATTTAGATGAATTAACTCAACTGGTAAATGAAGAAATCATGAACTTGCCTCCTAAATGTAGAGAGATTTTTATACTTAATAAAAAAGATGGTTTAACGCATATTGAAATATCTGAATATTTAAACATATCCATAAAAACTGTTGAAGGTCACATGACAAGGGCATTTAAAGTCCTTGCAGATAAATTAACCCCTAAGGTTGATGCTATTCTTTTTTTACTTTATGATTTTAAAAAAGAAATGAGTCAACTTAAATAAAAAGGTATTTTATTCTAAAATCTCCATCTTTAAAATAATATCTTTTCTTTAATGTTTTAGTTATTATATACGACATCGTTCCAATCTGAAGCATCATTCATAATTGCTTAAAAACTCACACCTTTTTTAAGTACAGCTTTTATTTCCCAAGTTCTACTCACACTAGAATTAAAATTGAACCATATGCCCAAACAGGATGCCACAGGATAGAATTAATTAATGCATGCTCTATTTTTACTAAATGCTAAAAGCATTAACTAAAGGATCTATGAAAATAACTAAAACACTGCTACTTATTTTAATCCCCATAATATTTTCATGTAAAAAAGAAGATACTCATATTAAAATAATAGAAATACAAGTTGAAGCACCTTTTGAAATGCCCACTATTAAGGTACCCGACTTTAGCAACTGTAAGCAATTTTTAATTACAGATTTTGGAGCGGTTCAAGGTGACAAAGAACTCACATCTAATGCCATTTCAAAAGCCATTGATGAAGCAAACAAAATTGGCGGTGGCATCGTTATAATTCCTAAGGGCGAATGGCTTACTAAAAAAATTCATTTGAAAAGCCATGTTAATCTACATGTAAACAAAGATGCCATATTGCTTTTTTCTGAAAATCCTAAGGACTATTTACCGGCAGTACACACCACTTGGGAAGGCATGGAATGTTACAACTATTCACCTCTAATATATGCCTATGAGTGTAAAAATATTGCTATTACAGGTGAAGGAAAGCTAAAAGCCAAAATGGCTATTTGGGAAACATGGTTTGCACGCCCAAAATCACATATGAACAGCTTAAAAAGGCTTTACTACTTAGCATCTTATAACAAACCCGTTGAAGAACGTCAAATGGTTAACGATTCTGCTAACTTCCGCCCACACTTTATTCAATTTAACCGCAGTGAAAATATTTTACTTGAAGGTGTTTCTATTGAAAACAGTCCGTTTTGGACCATTCACCCTTACCTTTCTAAAAACATGCTTATTAAAAATGTAAAAGTGAAAGCTCATGGACATAATAATGATGGTGTTGACCCAGAGATGAGTCAAAACATCCTAATTGAAGATTGTATTTTTGATCAAGGAGATGATGCCATTGCCGTAAAATCTGGAAGAAACCAAGATGCCTGGCGATTAAACACCCCTTCAAAAAACATCGTCATGAGAAATTGTACCATGAAAAACGGTCACCAATTATTGGCCATAGGCAGCGAATTATCTGGTGGTATAGAGAATGTGTTTGTTGAAAATTGTAATGTGGTTGATGGTGCTAAAATGTTTCACTTGGTATTTATAAAAACCAATGAGCGTCGTGGCGGCTATGTAAAAAATATATACGTAGAAAATATTAAGGCAGGCAGCATACAAAATGGTGTTCTAGGTATAGAAACCGATGTGCTATACCAATGGCGGGACTTAGTGCCTACTATAGAACGTAAGCTAACCCCCATAGAACATGTTTATTTAAAAAACATAAGGGCTACCAAAACCGAATACGTATCAAAAATCACAGGACAAGCTGAACTTCCTATAAAAAATATTTTTCTAAACTATGTCGTTGTAGATTCCATTACAAGCGAAAAACACATTCATGACCATGTTGTTAATTTTAGTGAGTTATCAAAAACAGAATAACAATTGTTAAACAGGTAACAGGATGCCACAGGATAGAGTTTATTGTGGCAAGTTATATTTTTACTAAAATATCCTGTTGGATGTAGTTGATTATATTAAAATTTAAAGTCAATTATAACACAACTACCAGTCTAAGCTTGTCGAAGACATTCAAAAGATGTATTTCGACAAGCTTAATGTGTCAATAGAAATAAAATTAAATAAGTATCTCTTTTGATACTAATATAAAAAAGATGAAACCTATTAAAACCCTCCTACTATTCTTAATTTTGATAAGCTTCTCTTGTAAAGGAAAACTAACCAAATCGGATGCAGCCAAAGACGCTAAAACAACTAGCATTCAAATTCCTATAATGCAAACAAGCAAAGCAAGTTCGTTAGCTAAAGTTTGGATAGATTCTACTACCGGACATAAAATAGAAAAATTGGTAAATAGAGCTGGCGATAACCGTAGTTTTTATTTCCATAACAATCCATTTTTAAAATCGGAAGACGGCAACAGCGATTTAATGATTTTCTCTGGAAGCACAGAAACGGGCAACCAGTTTTTTTCAGTCAATTTAAAAACAAAAAACATAGACCAAATTACCACAAGAAAAGGCCATAAAAGAGGTGAGATTCTTGGCAAAAAAACACGAAAAGTGTTTTATATGATACAAGACAGTGTTTTTGCAACCCATATTGATACCCATAAAACTGAATTCATTTACAAATTCAGTAACGATGTTATTGGTTCTGTCACCAGTTTAAACGCTGATGAAACTTTATTGGGTGGCGCTTTAATAACCAAGGAAGAAAACGATATTTTTAAAAAGAATCCTAAAAAATCGGATTATTTTGACAAAATTTATGAAGCAAAGCTTAAAAGAAGCCTTATCACCATCCATGTGAATACTAAGGAATTTAATAAAATTTATTCTGAAAACGCTTGGTTAAACCACATCCAATTTTCACCAACAGACCCCGATTTATTAATGTATTGCCATGAAGGACCTTGGCATAAAGTAGATCGTATTTGGAACATCCATATAAAAACAAAAAAGAATGAACTAATTCATAAAAGAACCGTTTACAGAGAAATTGCGGGTCATGAATTTTTTAGCCCTGACGGAAACACCATTTGGTTCGACCTTCAAATTCCCAGAGGTGAAACCTTTTATTTAGCAGGAAAACATTTAGATACGGGAGAAGAAACCAAATATGCCTTAAAACGGGACGAATGGTCTATACATTTCAATATATCACCAGATCAAAAAACCTTTGCTGGCGATGGTGGCGATGAAGGTCAGGTGGCCCATGCTAAAGATGGCATGTGGCTTTACCATTTTACACCGAAAGGAGACAGTTTGGTTTCAACTAAATTGGCAAACATGAAAAATCACGATTATGATCTAGAACCAAACGTTCACTTTTCTCCAGATGGAAAACAAATTATTTTTAGAGCCAATTTTGAAGGAAGCACACAAATTTATGCTGTAGACATTGAAAAACCTTCCTTATAAATTTCAAACCAACTCAAATTTATAATCATTTGAAAAGTTTATTTTTAAAAACCAATACATACTAAAGCATTAAATAAATGAAAATTAAGTTTAAACACGCACTCCTATTTTTAGCCTTTATATCTTTTTTTACCTGTAAAGTGAATGACCAAGACAAAGCATCGCCTTGGCCAGAACAAAGCAATGTAAACAAACCTTGGACACGTTGGTGGTGGATGGGTAGCGCCGTAGATAAACCCAACATTAAATCGAGTTTAATAGATTTTCATAAAGCCGGTATTGGTGGTGTAGAAATAACGCCCATTTATGGTGTAAAAGGACAAGAAGACAATTTTATTGATTACCTATCGCCAAAATGGGTAGATATGCTAAATTACACCATTACAGTGGCCGATAGTTTGGACATGCAAGTTGATATGGTTTTAGGTACAGGCTGGCCTTATGGTGGTCCACAAGTTACTGCTAATAATGCCGCAACAAAATTATTGGTTGAAACTTATGAAGTAAAAAAAGATGAAACTTTCAATAAAGAAATTATTGCACAAAACGATAAAAACAAAGATATCGCACAACTACTAAATGTTTTAGCCTATGGCAGCGACTCATCCTATGTAGATTTAACCTCAAATTTAAAAGGAAACCATTTAGAATGGAAAGCAACAAATACCAATTACACCATTTATGCCGTTTTTGCTGGTAAAACAGGGCAACAGGTTAAACGTGCTGCTCCCGGTGGAAGTGGATTTACCTTAGACCACTATTCATCTGAAGCATTATTCACGTACACCGAACCTTTTAACAAAGCACTTAAAGGTTTTGAAGGTAGATTACGCGCTATTTTTAACGACAGTTACGAAGTGTATGGCACCGATTTTACTCCGCTATTTTTTGGAGAATTTGAATCACGCCGTGGCTATGATTTAAGACCCTATTTACCACAATTATTAGATAATGAAGACACCGAAATTGGTAATAGAATAAAAAGCGATTATAGAGAAACCATATCAGATTTACTATTAAACAAATTTGATATTCCTTGGACAAATTGGGCACATTTTAAAAACTTTAAAACAAAGTTACAAGCACATGGGTCGCCCGGGAATTTAATAGATTTATATGCTTCTGCCGATATTCCAGAATGTGAAACTTTTGGCTCCATGCCTTATGATATCCCAGGGTTTAGACGGGAACAAGAAGATATTAGAGAAGGCGATGCCGATCCTGTTATGTTGAAGTTTTCATCATCGGCAGCACATATTTCGGGCAAACCTTTAACCTCATCAGAAACATTTACTTGGCTACGTGACCATTTTAAAACAGCATTGTCCCAATGCAAACCTGAAGTTGAAGATTTATTTTTAAACGGTATAAACCATGTGTTTTTACATGGCTCTACCTACTCGCCAAAACAAGCCGAATGGCCTGGATGGAAATTCTATGCATCGGTTAACTTTAACCCTACCAATACCATTTGGGAAGATGTGCCTTCACTGTTTTCTTATATAGCGAACTGCCAATCGATGCTTCAATCGGGAAAACCAGACAATGAAACCCTATTGTATTGGCCTATTTATGATACTTGGGGCAAAAACTTAGGAGGAAACTTATTTTTTCAATTTAAAATCCACTCTTTAGATGAATGGTTGCACGATACACCATTTTACAACACAACAAAAAAGTTAATGGACAACGGCTATGGCGTCGATTTTATTTCCGATAATTTTATTGCACAAGCAACTTTTAAAGACGGACTGATTATGCTTCCGGGAGGCAACTACAAATCGTTAGTCATTCCTAATTGCGAAAAAATGCCAATGGCGACTTTAGAAAAGTTAATAGCATTAAAAAAGTCGGGCGCACCTATTATTTTTGAAGGCTTACCAAATTCGGTTCCAGGATTTTATAATTACGAAGCGAAAAACTCAAAATTATCACAAGTAATTTCAGAAAACAGCGGTCTTTTAAGCCTAACTTCAAACGTGTTTAAAGATTTAGAAACGGCAAAGGTTTACCCAGAAACTTTAGTTAAAACAGGGTTGAAATTTATTAAAAGAGCTATTGATGGTGAAAAAATATACTATATAGTTAATCACACATCCCAAATTATAGATGATTATATTCCACTGGCCATAGAAAACAAAGAAGTCATCATTTTAGACCCTTTAACTAAAAAATATGGCAATGCCCTTGTAAAAAAAGAAACCAATGCTACCTTAGTAAAACTTCGTATAGAACCCGGGCAATCGTTTATTCTTAAAACAGAAAACACTAAATCTTATCAAAATTGGAATTATTTTAAAGCCAGCGAAAATCCCATAGAACTAAAAGGTGACTGGCAAATTAGTTTTGAAAAAGGAGGACCGGAATTGCCTCCATCGGCTAAAATAAACACGTTACAATCTTGGACTACTTTAAGCCCTGAGGCAGAAGCTTTCTCAGGCACTGCACTTTACACCTTGAAATTTAATGCGCCAAATGTTGAGGCAGACAATTGGAAATTAAATCTAGGTGATGTTAGGGAAAGTGCTAAAGTTTGGCTTAACGGGAATTATATTGGAAATCTTTGGTCTGTACCTTTCAGCATCAATTTAGGACAACTAAAAAAAGGGGAAAATGAATTAAAAGTACAGGTTACCAATCTTGCTGCCAATAGAATCCGTGCCAAAGAACTTAGAGGTGAAGAATGGAAAATTTTCTATGAAATCAATATGGTAGATAAAGACTATAATAAGTTTGACGCTACAAAATGGCAACCCATGCCTTCTGGTTTACTGGGCCCCATTTCAATAACGCCTTTAAAAGAAACTGAATAAAATTTAAACAATATAAAATAAAACATCCATATACGGTTTCACGATATATATGGGAATGATATATGGATGTTCCAAGCCTGTGCTGAGCGCAGTCGAAGCATGACCAAATTAAAATAATAAATATAAACAGATGAAAAGATCACTTTTATTTATAAGCCTGGGCTTCTTAATTGCTCAAATATCATTTGGCCAACAGCCTTTTAATAAAAAAGAGGTATTGGCACAAATGGAATTAGCCAACAAATACTTTATGGAAAAATGGCCAGATGTGGGCAAAACCATAGTAACCAATAGAGAACGTCCAAGCAATATATGGACGCGCGGGGTGTATTATGAAGGTTTAATGGCTTTATATGAAATTTACCCAAGAGAAGCCTATTATGATTATGCTTATGCGTGGTCTGAATTTCACAATTGGGGTTTTAGAAACGGTAACGCCAACCGCAATGCAGACGATTATTGTGCCGCTCAAACCTATATAGATTTATACAATTTAGAACCAGATCCTAAGAAACTTAAAAACACAAAGTCTTGCATAAACATGTTGCTTAATACCCCACAGTTAGACGATTGGTCATGGATTGATGCCATACAAATGGGCATGCCTGTGTTTGCGAAATTGGGTGTGTTAGAAAACGATAATCGCTATTATGAGAAAATGTACGACATGTACATGTACACAAGAAACAAGCATGGTGATAACGGACTTTTTAACCCAAAAGATGGGTTGTGGTGGCGCGATGCCGATTTCGACCCGCCTTACACAGAACCTAATGGCGAAGATTCCTATTGGAGCCGTGGTAATGGTTGGGTAATTGCGGCATTGGCAAAAGTATTGGCTATCATTCCTGAAGATGCTCCACACAGAAAACAATATATTGTCGATTTAAAATCGATGGCAGAAGCTTTAGTGCCAATACAAAGAAAAGATGGCTTTTGGAACGTAAGCTTGCACGACCCAAACCATTATGGTGGTAAAGAAACCTCGGGTACTGCCCTATTTGTTTATGGCATGGCTTATGGTGTAAACAACGGTATTTTAGATAAAAACAAATACTTGCCTGTAATAGAAAAAGCTTGGAATGCCATGATTAAGGAAGCCTTACACAAAAATGGCTTTTTAGGTTACTTGCAATCTACAGGAAAAGAACCTAAAGATGGACAACCATTGTCTTATGATAAAGTTCCTGATTTTGAAGATTATGGTTTAGGATGTTTTCTATTAGCTGGAGCTGAAATTTATAGAATGCAGTAAATTATAAAACACCCAGTAACAATCTGCCTTCCCCCAACGGGTAGATTTGTAAACCAAATGATAATTAAATATTATATTTAGCCTTTAAAAAACAATAAGCATTAATAGATGAAATATTTAATATTTGCCTGTACATTATTTTTTGGTTACAAATCAATGCCGAATAATACGTCTGTAGAAAAAACCAACACAATTAAAACGCTCGATTTCGAGATTTATTCACAAAACACTAAAGCCGTTATTTTATATGAAAAAAATGGAAACCCTTTAGATTCTATATCGGCTTATTTACTAGCAGATGATATTTTTAAAGTCACCAATTACAAACCCGAAGTTGTTACAAGCATAAAACAAGCAAAAGGTAACGTAATTGTTATTGGAACTATTAATTCCAAACTTATTGCTTCCTTTATAAATAAAAAAGAACTAAAGGCAGGATTTGAAAACCAATGGGAAAGCTATCTCTATAAAACCATTTCAAATCCAAACAGAAAAATAAAAAACGCCTTTATTATTGCAGGCACCAATCCACGTGGTACAGCCTATGGCGTTTTTAATATATCAAAAAAAATAGGCGTTTCACCATGGTATTGGTGGGCTGATGTGCCTGTCAAACAAAGTAACGAACTCATTTTAAACCAACCAGACTATTATAGCAATCCGCCTTCAGTCACTTATCGTGGCATTTTTTTAAATGACGAAGATTGGGGTTTGCAACCATGGGCAGCCAAAACTTTTGAACCCGAAACAGGCGATATTGGACCTAAAACATACTCCAAAATATTTGAACTTTTATTACGCCTAAATGCCAATACCATTTGGCCCGCTATGCATCCAAGTACCAAAGCATTTTTTTATTATCCAAACAATGCTAAAATGGCAAGCTTATATAACATAGTTATTGGCACCTCCCATGCAGAACCTATGCTACGTAACAATGTAGACGAATGGGATAAAAATAAATTTGGAAGTTTTAATTACAAAACCAACAAAGACCATGTGTACAAGTATTGGGAAACCCGAGTAAAGGAAGCAAAAAATATCGATGCTATTTACACCATGGGCATGCGCGGTGTTCATGATAGCGGTATGGAAGGTGTGAAAAGTAAAGATGAAGCTGTCTCGCTATTAGACGGAATTATTTCAGACCAACGAGGTTTGCTCAAAAAGCATATCAATCCAAACATTGAAAAAATACCACAAGCCTTCACCGTTTACAAAGAAGTGCTGGATTTATATAAAAATGGCCTTCAAGTTCCTGATGATATAACGCTCGTTTGGACGGACGATAACTACGGATACATTCGAGCTTTAAGTAATGCCGAAGAACAAAAACGTTCTGGCGGTGGCGGTGTTTATTACCATGCATCCTATTGGGGCAGACCACATGATTATTTGTGGTTAAGCACAACACACCCTGCTTTAATACGCGAGGAAATGATGAAAGCTTACAACTTAAACAACAATGAGATTTGGATTTTAAATGTAGGTGATATCAAACCTATAGAGTATAATACCCAACTGTTTTTAGATATGGCTTATGACGCAGAAAAGTTTCAGAATCCAGAATATATTATCGAGCATCAACAACAATTTTATGGTGATATTTTTGGCTTTAAATTTGCTGAAAATATTACCAAAATTAAAGAATCTTATTTCGATCTGGCCTTTGAACGTAAACCGGAATTTATGGGTTGGAGCCAAACCGAACCTACCACGCCAATTTCAACGACGGCTTATAATCCCTTTGCAAATGGTGATGAAATTCAAAAAAGAATGGATGCATACCAAACTATAGATAAGCACGTTGAAGCTATTGAAATGCAATTGCCAGAAAATTTAAAAAGTTCATTTACACAATTGATAAGCTATCCGGTAAAAGCATCGACTAGCATGAACAAAAAGTTTTTATACCGCGATAAGGCTTTAAGCTATGCTAAACAAGGGCGTTTGAGTGCTTCGAAATATAAAACATTATCGAATGACGCATTTGAATATATTGAAGCCTTAACTAAAAACTATAATGGGCTATCTAACGGAAAATGGCAAGGCTTTATGGATATGAAACCGCGAAATCTTCCTGTTTTCGATAATCCTTCAATAGAATTAGAATTTGCAGAAGCTAACGACGCTTTTGGATTCGCCTTAGAAGACACGCTATCAACAATAGAAGGGATAAAACGTTTACCAACATTTTATGTAGGAGATTCATCATCATATTTCATAGATATTTTTCTAAAAAAAGCGACTCGGGTTGCTTGGCAAATTAAAGAGCTGCCTAATTGGATACATATTACCAAATTATCTGGAATTTTAAATAATACAGACATGTTGGAAGACAGAATTTTTGTTTCAATAGATTGGGATGCATGGAAACAAGCCGGTGAACCAATCTCTGAAATCATCAAAATCCAATTAAATTCCGAAGAAAAACATATTCAAATTAATATCTCAAATAGCTATAGAAACATTTCTAAAAACAATGTTGTTGAAAAAAACGGAAAGGTTGTTCTATACGCAAACCATTATTCAAACAATGAAGCGAAAAACAATTTTCTTTGGAAAGAAATTATAGGGCTTGGACATTCTAAATCAGTCATGGAATCGCTTCCTTTAAATAGTTCTCCCTTATTAAATCATGAAAACGCTCCGGTTTTAAGCTATGAGCTATTTACCGAAACAGTAACCCAAGATGCGACACTTCATTTAAGTGCCATCCCAACGCATCCCATAACCACAGATAGCGAACTTAGGATTGCGGTACAATGGAACAACGAACCAATCCAAATGGTGAATTTTAAAACTGAAGGCAGAAGCAGTACTTGGAAAGATAATGTATTAAGTAATAAAACTGTTGGCAAAATACAAGTTCCTATCACTGAAAAAGGAAAACAGACGCTTAAAATTTACATGATGGATCCTGGCGTGTTATTAGATTATATTATTTTAAACACAAAAGACAAAAACATATTACCATATCAACTCATACCAGAAACTAAAATTAATTCTTTTAAATAATTATTACATGAAAAAGGCCGTACTGGTAACAACAATAATATTATTATCGTTTTTTCTAAACATAAACCTATCACATTCCCAAGATTTTGAAAGAATTAAATATAATTTCAATTCTGATTGGAAATTAAAAACAGGTGAACACCCACAAGCTATCGACAGTAATTTTAATGATAGCAATTGGAAACAAGTTACACTACCTTATGCATACAATCAACAAGAAACCTTTAAAGAAGAGATAACCAATTTTACCACAGGTATTGTATGGTATAGAAAAACATTTAAACTTCCTGAAAATACCATTGATAAAAAAGTATTTATTGAGTTTGAAGGTGTTCGGCAAGGAGGCACCATTTATGTTAATGGCAAAAAGGTAGGCTTGCATGAAAATGGTGTTATGGCATTTGGTTTCGATATTTCAAAATTTGTAAAACCTTTTCCTTTTGAAAATATTATAGCGCTTCGCATCGATAACGACTGGAAATACAAAGAGACTGCAACAGGGGCTACATACCGTTGGAATAATACCAATTTTAATGTTAATTTAGGTGGTATTCCTAAAAATGTATATTTACATGTTACCAATAAATTATATCAAACCCTTCCTCTCTACTCAAATTTAAAAACGACAGGCGTTTATGTGTACGCAAAGGATATTGATATAAAAAGCGCAAGTGCCTCAATACATGTGGAATCTGAAATTAAAAACGAATTCAATACACCTAAAATTGTTGAGTTGTATGTTGAAGTCCATGATCTAAATGGCCATAAAATAGCCGAATTCAATGGCGGTAAAAATTCAATACAACCTCAAGAAACTTTAGTTTTAAAAGCTGATAAATATATTGAAAACCTAAATTTCTGGAGTTGGGGGTATGGTTATTTGTATACAGTAAAAAGCATCTTGAAAGTTGATGGAAATAGTATTGATGAAGTGAGTACAAAAACTGGCTTTCGTAAAACAGCCTTTAGACATGGTGAAGTTGTTTTAAACGACCGCGTTATTCAAATCAAAGGTTATGCACAACGCACCAGTAACGAATGGCCTGCCATTGGCATGTCGGTTCCTGCATGGTTAAGCGATTTTAGCAATAGAATGATTGTTGAAGGCAATGGAAATTTGGTACGATGGATGCATGTAACACCCTGGAAACAGGACATAGAATCTTGCGACCGTGTTGGACTCATGCAAGCCATGCCTGCAGGTGATGCCGAAAAAGATTCACAAGGTGATCAATGGAAACAAAGGGTTGCACTAATGCGTGATGCCATTATTTACAACCGAAACAATCCCAGTATTATTTTTTATGAATGTGGTAACGAAGTTATAAGTGAAGCGCACATGCATGAAATGAAAAGCCTTAGGAACACTTACGATCCCCATGGTGGTCGCGCCATTGGTTCACGCGAAATGCTAGATAGCCAAGAAGCAGAATATGGTGGCGAAATGTTATACATAAACAAAAGTGCCAGAAAACCCCTTTGGGCAACCGAGTATTCCAGAGATGAAGGCTTGAGAAAGTATTGGGACGAATTTAGTCCACCATACCATAAAGATGGAGAAGGTGGTACAACGCATACCAATGTTAACGGAAGTAAAGTTGTAGATGCAAGCCCCTACAACCGTAACCAAGATTCGCATGCCATTGAGAATGTTACCCGCTGGTATGATTATTATATAGAAAGACCTGGTACAGGGCACAGAGTGAGCTCTGGCGGCGTAAATATTGTGTTTTCTGACACGAATACCCATTTTAGAGGTGCCGAAAATTACAGGAGAAGTGGTGAAGTAGATCCCATGCGTATTCCTAAAGATGGCTTTTTTGCACATCAAGTCATGTGGGATGGCTGGGTTGATATTGAAAATTACAACAGCCATATTTTAGGCCATTGGAATTATAAAGAAAATGTTATAAAAAATATCTATGTTGTATCTTCTGGTGATAAAGTGGAACTTTTTATAAACGGCACATCTAAAGGTTTTGGAAAACAAAGCAAACAGTTTTTATTCACTTTTGAAAACATAAAATGGGAAGCTGGAACGATTAAAGCTGTTAGTTATAACACACATGGAAAAATAATTAGTGAAGCCAGTAAAACAACCGCTGGAGAGCCTTTTGAAATTAAATTGACACCGCATACAAATCCTACGGGGTTTCTGGCAAACAATGCTGATGTTGCTTTAGTTGATGTTGAAGTGGTAGACAAAAATGGCCATAGATGCCCTATTGATAATAGCCTAATTGAATTTTCTTTAAAAGGCGATGCAACATGGTTAGGAGGTATTGCTCAAGGTCCAGGTAATTACGTCCTTTCTAAAAAGCTTCCTGTTGAAAATGGTGTTAACAGAATTATGATCAAGTCAGGTTTGAAAGCAGATAAAATTAGTGTTATAGCTAAATCGAATCATTTAAAATCTGCAAAAATCGTCTTAGAAACACGTCCTTTTATTACCAATAATGGTCTTTCAACAGAATTACCAAACCACAATTTACCTTCAAATCTAGAAAGAGGTCCTACTCCAAAGACACTTTCTTATACCATAAAAAGACACCCTGTTTTTATAAGTCATGCTTCGGCACAATCCAATAACGATACTGCTTATAATAGTCATGATGATAACGAACTCACCGAATGGACCAATGATGGCCGAATAAGTACAGGACAAATAACCTATACCCTAGCGAAACCATCGGTAGTAACCACATGTGTTGTTAAGCTTACAGGGTGGCGCACTAAAAGCTACCCGATTCGAATACTAGCCGATGACGAAGAAGTATATCAGGGAAAGACTTGGCAAAGTTTAGGATATATTACCATCCCTTTAAAACCAGTTTTGGCAAAAAAAATAACCATTGAGTTGGTTGGTGACAATACCGATAAAGACGCCTTCGATAAAATTGTAGAAGTAGATCCTACAAAAGAATTAGACTTATATAAAGACAAAAATGCTACCAATGCCAAAGGGCAATTGCGTATTGTAGAAATTGAATTTTATGAAAGCCCATAATGGGCATTTAACAAGACTTACTTAATGTAAATCCATTTGATTGTATTTAAGACAACCCACCAAAAAAATTAAAGAAATAAAAAGCAAGATGAGTAAACTAAGTAAAGCATTAATTTTCGGATTCGTATTTTTTGGACTAACAAATATGGGCATGTCCCAAAACGAAGAAATTAAACTTTGGAAAAAAGTTCCGGGAGCTATCGAAAATAAAACTTACAAAGAAGAATTCCGATTAAATTCTGAAGGTGAAGCTACCGGTATTCGAAAAGTTACAGAGCCTACACTTAAGGTTTTTTTAGCAGATAACAACCATTCAAAAACCACCGCAGTTGTTATTTGTCCCGGTGGTGGTTATGCGCTTTTATCACATGACAAAGAAGGTGATAAAATTGCGGAATGGCTAAATTCCATAGGTATTTCTGCTTTTGTGCTTAAATATAGGCTGCCAAGTAATATTATTATGGAAGACAAAACCATAGGTCCTTTACAAGATGCGCAAGAAGCCATTAGAACGTTAAGACGAAATGCCAAAAATTGGAACTTAGACCCCAATAAAATTGGCGTCATAGGGTTTTCAGCAGGTGGGCATTTAGCTTCAACAATAGCTACCCATTATAATGATAAGGTATATGCTTCAGATGAAACAAGTGCGCGCCCCGATTTCTCAATGCTAATCTATCCCGTTATTTCTATGGAAGATGGCATTACCCATAATGGTTCAAAAGAAAATTTATTAGGGAAAGACCCTTCGGAAGCATTAATTGAAAAATATTCAAACGAAAAACAAGTAAATGAGCAAACACCACCAACCATTCTAATTCATGCTACCGATGATGGTGCTGTACCGGTTGAAAACAGCATCAACTATTACTTAGCTTTAAAAGAAAACAACGTACCTACCGAAATGCACATTTACGAAAATGGTGGTCACGGTTTTGGTTTGGGTAGGTTTGGAACACATCTTAATTGGCCAAAAGCTTGTGAAAACTGGCTGACAGCAAATAAATTTATTCCTGAAAAAGATATTTATATGTTTTCTTATTTTAAAGGAAACGGCGAAGATGGTTTGCATTTAGCCTTTAGTGAAGATGGTTACAAATGGGAAGCTCTTAAAAACGATACCTCTTTTTTAACACCCGAAGTTGGCAAGGATAAATTAATGCGCGACCCATGTATTATTAAAGGCGGCGATGGCTTATACCATATGGTATGGACAGTGAGCTGGACAGATAAAGGTATTGGTTACGCTTCTTCAAAAGACCTAATAAATTGGTCTAAGCAAGAATTCATCCCTGTTATGGAACATGAAAAAGGCACACGAAACACCTGGGCTCCAGAAATAACTTATGATGAGACTTCAAAAGAATATATCATCTATTGGGCTTCTACTATTGTAGGAGCATTTCCAGAAACACAATCTACCGAAGACGACGGCTATAACCACAGAATGTACTATACAACCACCAAAGATTTTAAGTCTTTTAGTAAAACCAAACTTTTATACGAACCCGGATTCAATGTGATTGATGGAACCATTCAGAAGTTAGATAACAAATTTGTGATGTTTCTAAAAGACGAAACCAAAAAACCTGCACAAAAAAACCTTAAGGTAGCTTTTAGCGACCATTTGACAGGCCCTTACACGAATGCCAGTGAACCCATTACAGGCAATTATTGGGCAGAAGGACCAACAGCCATTCAAATTGATGGCAATTGGATTGTCTATTTTGATAAATATAGAGATCATAAATATGGTGCCATACAATCTAAAGATCTAAAAACATGGGAAGACATTTCAGATAACGTACAATTTCCAAAAGGTGCCAGACATGGTAGTATTTTTAAAACATCAGCTTCAACTTTTTCAAAATTAAAACTTCACTAAACCATTTGCCCTGTAAAAATGTATTTCATCTATATTCTGATGAATAACAGGTAGGTACAGGATGCTAAGACAATTGTATCATAATATTTTTAAGAAGTGTAATGCATTACATTAATAACTATTTATTAACTAATTAATACAACTTAACTAAATTATGAAAACAACTTTACTAAAAAACATTTTAACCATGTGTGTTTTGGTCTTCTCTGTGGGGGCAATAAATGCGCAAGTAATTACATGGACAGGAGTATCTGATTCCAATTTTCTAAACACAGCCAATTGGGATTTGGGCACAATACCAAATTCTACCAGCGATGTTACTATTGCCGCCTCTACTAATAGCTCCATATACAATATGGCTTTAAGCACCGTTGATTCTGGAAATTCTACTAATTATATCAGCCATTTAATAATTCAATCTGGTGGACAATTAACAGTATCTGCACCTATAAACATTACCAGTAGTGGAAATAATTATACAGGAGGCAACCTAAAGCTTGAAGATGGAGGTAGTATGAATTTTAGAAATGCACTTTATTTAGGGATTACAAGCAATCCTGCAACAGTAAATATCGATGGTGGGACTCTTAATTCAAAGTCATTTCTAATTATTAGTGAAAGAAGTGACTGTACAATGAATATAAATGGAGGTACAGTATCTGTAGATCAAAATAGTAATGGAAGGGCTATTATAATAGGTAATTATTATGCTGTTGGAATAGTAAATCTTAACGAAGGCACTCTTAAAACTAACCCATTATTGAATGGTACTGCTGCGCTTACTATTGCAGAAAATGGTAAAGGCGATCCAAATGCTTCTGGTTATTTGATGATTGATAATGGAACACTACAGATGGGAGGCGACCAACAAACATTCGTTCAAGGTTATGTTACAGCTGGCAAAATAAAACCTGCAGCAGGCAAACAAATTGTTGTTACTTACGATTCAACTGCTGCTGTTACTTATGTAACCGCTACAACACCTTTAAGTATTAATGATGAAACATCAATTGTTTCTACAAATGTTAATGCTATTGGAAATAAAATTTATGTATCTAATGTTAAATCAACTTCAGAAATTAACATTTACAGTATTACAGGTGCTTTAGTAAAATCATTTAAAACAAATGAAGATACTAACTTTAGTTTTAAATCTGGTTTATGGATCGCTACTGTTAGAACTCTTGAAGGTCAAAAATCCATTAAATTATTAATGAAATAATATTTTGTTTTAATGAACTCATTTAAAGTTTTTGAAATTAAGCGAAAATTAGGGGGTTTTAGTTCTGTTGAAGGCTTTTTGAGTTGCATAGCAGCGCTACGGAAGGAAGAAAAGGCAAAAACAGAGCTGAAATCAGCAATTTTTCAGCAAATTGAAAAACTTAAATGAGTTCAATATACCAATAAATTAAAAATAAGGATGTGTATTATTATAATATACATCCTCATTTGTATAAAAAACTAACGTGTAATCATGACAAAACAATTAAAATCCCCAAAATTACTATCGTACATTACTGTATTTATATTTTTCAGCTTCACACATTCCCTATTTGCCCAAACAAATTGGATAGGTGCAGTTGATACCGATTTTTATAACGCAAACAATTGGAGCAACACCGCTATTGACTTTACCAACATACAAAGTGAAACCCTTGTTATTGGTGTAGGTTCACCAAATAACCCTATACAAACAGGAGGCAATGCTGGTAATATTAATTATCGTCCAGGAAGATTAAATATTTCTCAGGGTGCTAACGCAATATTTAATGGTATATTACTTCCTTGGAATAATGACTATCTTAATGGCACCATAACGCTAAACGCTCCTGCAGACCTTAATTTTAGAAGTGCTGTTTACCTTGGTAAAGCAACAGATGGAATTATAAATTTAAATGGAGGCAACCTGCATAGTAGATTTCAATTTTACATAGGCTACGATACTGGCGGAAATGGAACTGTAAACGTATTAGGAGGCACTTTATATGTTGGAACCTATTTAGAAGTTGGAACTAGCCCCAACGGCACAAATCCTACTGGCGTTTTAACCATAGATGGAGGCACTGTAGAAGTACCATCGGGTGTTAATATTGGAACCAATGGAAGTATCCATATTGCTAATTTAGGTGCCTTAATAATTACAGGCGATCACACGACCACTATAAATAACTACATTTCAAACGGAAAGATTACCTCACCAGTAAGTACAACTTTAGCCGTTACGTTTGATGGTTCTAAAACAACGGTGGCTATATCCCAAAACCCAAATAGCTTAATAACAGAATATGCAAGTTATATAATTCTTGACAGTGGTCCGTTACAAGCAAAAATAGACAAAGCAACAAGTAATATTCAGTCGTTAATAGTAAATGGCAAGGAAACAGTTGCTACTTCAAATCCAGCAAATAGTGGTAGGGTTGGCACTTATTACGATTTTACAGGTTCTTATGGCTTTGATAAAATTTCAGGAACTGTATTTTCTATTAAAGAAGAAACCGAAGATTATATTGATGTTTCATTCAAAAGAACGTATTCTGATGGCACTTTTCTAGCACCTTGTGATGCCGATATACATTATGTGCTTAAAAAAAATGATACAGGTATATATACCTATTCTATTTTAACACATAAAGCCGAATATCCAGACTTTGATTTGGGCTCTTGGAGACAAGTACTTTGGCTTGGAAATGATGGCACTAATTACTTAACTGAAAAAATTTACGTTACTGAACAAAAAAGTTGGCAAATGCCCTCTGTTTTTGATTTTCAAAATGCATCTTCAACACCTATTCAAGAAATTGTAAAACTGAATACAGGTGTTAGAGCAGGAAAGTATGATGGAAAATATGAATACTGTGAAAATCTATACGATCTCCCTGTTTGGGGCCATGCCAGTGATGTAAATTCTATTGGAACTTGGGCCGTATTTGGAAGTCACGAATTTTTTCCAGCAGGACCAACCAGTCATGATTTAAATGCAGCTGCAGGCATCATTCATATAGATATGACCAATGTTCATTACAATTCTCGAGGCTTTAATATCCCACAGGGAGAAGAATGGTCCAAAATTTATGGTCCCTATTTATGGTACACTTCTGAAAAACCTACGGGCGACGAAAATTGGGCAGATGCAAAAGCAAGAGCAGCACAAGAACGTGCAGAATGGCCTTATGCATGGTTAACCAATACACCAGAATATCCACTTGCCGATGGTAGAGGTAATATAGTTGGTAATTTTTCAATAACAGATTCTGAAAAACCAGAAATAGATGGCGGAAACGCTTGGATTGGTGTTACCCAATTACTTCCTGAATCTGATGGTGATTGGCAGTTTGAAGACAGAAGCTATCAATATTGGGTTAAAACAGATGCCTCTGGCAATTTTGATATTAAACATATACGTCCAGGAACCTATACGCTGTTTGCTTTTAAAACGGGTGAAATTGATGAATACAGGATAGAAAATGTTACAGTGACCGCTGGAGGAACAACAAATTTAGGTAATATTAACTGGACAATACCCCGTAACAATGGAAACCTTGTATGGGATATAGGTATTCCTGATAGAACAGCTGGTGAATATAAATTTGGTGATTTCGATTACTGTGAAGGCTATGTAGAAGATAAGTTCGAAAGTACCTTTCCAAATCCAATAGAATATAATGTAGCCGATAAAAACTGGTCTACGGCGCTTCCTTATGTGCATTCAAGATATTACAAATCTGATGGAAATGAAGATATATGGGATTGGAATATTAATTTTAATCTAGAAGGGAACATACCCACTACTGGTAATGCAAAATTAACTATAGCCTTTGCAAGTGTGGATAGGTCACGATTTGATTTATATGTAAATGGAACACGCATTACGCCTTCAACATACTATCCAAATGTACCAGATCGTGGAAATGCTTTTATAAGACAATCAAATCATGCCAAATACGGAATAGACTCGTTTAATATTCCTTATAGTAATTTAAATTTAGGAGCAAACACATTTACTTTTGTTATGCCATCAAGTTCATTTTCAAGTCATATGATGTATGACTATATAAGTTTAGAAGGAAATTTGACAGCGACATTAGACACTCATGATTTTGACAAAAATGATCTTGGAATTAAAATATTCCCTAATCCTGCATCTGAATCTATTCATGTGAAAATTGAAAATGAAAATTTTGATAGTTTAACTTTATCTGTCTATGATTTATTAGGGAAACAACTAATTAAAACAACTCCCATAAAGTCTATTTCCAACACATATTCCATTGATATAAAAAACAAATTAGTTTCTGGGATATATATTGTAAAAATAGATACTGAAAAAGGAAATTATACCTCAAAAATAGTGATCAAATAGATTTTTATAAAAAAAAGATTCACAAACAAGAAAAGCCGTCTTAAAATTTATATTGAGACGGCTTTTTACTATAAATAATTCTAATCATTTTCTAAATTACCATTAACCAAACACCAAATATTTAATTTGTTTTCTGCTTTAAAAAGCATCTGGGTCATCTTGAAAGTAAATTGGACGTAAGTAAAACTCAATAATCTGTTCAAACATAATTAGTGAGTGTTTAAATTATCATGTAAATAAAGGCCCGCTACGTTTATGCAGCGGGTCTTTAAAATTATCAATCATTTAGAGACATTAACTATTCAGATGCATGTCCATATCCTTGCGTAATATTACCATTAGATTGGTCTAATGTTTCAGAAGGTATTGCCCTTATATAACGTGGCGGTTGACCTTCATTATAATAAGAATCTGGATACCCTTTAAAAATATCTGAAGTATATTGACTTTCATTGCCAACAATATTGATACCCCAAGGTGATTTAACGTAACCATCGGCTTCAAGAGCCAAGGCAACTGGCCCATTTGGGTCTATATATTCATATAAACCACGTATAGCTAAATTAACCTTGTTACTAGGTAATGTGCTAATATAATCTGTCCAAGTATCACTAGTGCCACGCCATCCTGGAACTAAAACAGGATATCTAGGATCTGATACTGTAATACCTTCTGGAGTTTGAGCTGTCAATAAGTTTAAAGATGGATCAATATCTGTTTTAATATTAACATATTTTGTCCAAACATAATTTGATATCGTCATTCCAGTTTCTGGAAATGTATAATAGCCATTATTTTTTAAACCGTTAAACATATCAATTTGTCTATCTCGAAGCTGTTTAATTCTTTCTGGCATTTTACCATAAAGTGTCATGTCCCAACGGGTTTTACCTTCGCCAGCTAGTTCTAACTTACGCTCAAAAGCAATAGCATCTAATAATGCCTGACCCGATTTTCCATCAACATATGCTGTAACAAAAGTTGCTTGATCTGCAGCAGAAAATGCACGACTACGCACTTTCTTTAAGTATGTTTTAGCAGTTGACTCATCACCTGAAGCCGCAGAAGCATAAGCAAGATCTAACATAACATCGGCCATACGTAATTGTTGCCAATTACATCCAGATTGACGTTGTCTAGCCTCATAAGGATCTTTAAAACGCGCTTCATCTAGTTTATTCATGGCCAAACCTCCTTTTTCACGACTTCCTGGGGCAAAATTCATTAATACCTCTGAAGCTTTTCCAGAATTACCTGTTACACAAGCCGTAACATCACGACGTTTATCATTTGGCATAAAATCACCATAATAAAAGCTCGCATAAATACGTGCTTGTCCATAGTTTTTGGCAGGATATCCGTTAGATCCAGGCCCTCCAGAAGGACGTCCAAATGAATATGGAAAATCTGAATTAAAGCCTTGTGTATAACCTGATTCATATAAAGACTCAGGACTTACCTCTAAATCCATTAAATATTGGAAATTTCTTTGAAATGGATTGTTAAAGCCTGCCCCTCTTTCATCAGACTCAATTAAGCGTGCACTGCCTGGATTGTTAACTACTTTTAAATAATATTCTTTAGCTATTTCCATATAGGATTTCCAATCGGTACGTCTTACATATTTAGCCTTCCAAGTAGCATTTTCAATACCTATTTGATCAAAAGACACGTTTCCATAATCAAAATCGGTACGGCGCAATTGATAACCTGCTGCATCAAACGCTAATCGACCTATTAAGGCATCGCCATAAGTCCCAGAAAAACGTTCAGCAGTTAAACCTCCTGCTCCCAATCGGTACATTAAAGGCACTGCTTTTTGAAGCGCTTCTATCTCCTTGTCGTAAATAACATCTCTTGATGTAAGACCCATGGTATCGGTTTGTGATTTTGTTCTAACAGCATAATCAAAATAAGGCACATCACCAAAATAACGCACTAATAATTTATAACAGGTGGCACGAGCAGCAACTGCTTCTCCATAAACCTGAGTCCATGCACTTGGCTCCCCTACGGCTTTTGCTTGTTGATAGGCATCCTTTGCCTCTAAAGCCTCTAAAATAATATTGCAACGATTAATGATTTGATAACATTCATTAAATGTTGGGCGCGCATTAGAATCGTCTATAAGGTGTTCTGTAGCAAACAACCCTTCTGGAATGTGACGGTTTTGAGAGGCATAATTCTCTGGATGACATTCAGAATCAGAACCTACTACTTCCGTTTCATAATACAACAGTCTGTCCAAATCATACCAAATATCATAAATCCCTGCTAATACTTTTTGTGCATCTTCTGGTGATACCAACACAAAGTCTTCATCTACATTAGATGGTGCTTCTACATCTAAAAAATCTTTTGAACATGCCGTATTTATTAATATAAATACAGTAAGCATGCTATACAATAACTTTTTCATAATTTATAAATTGATTAAATTAAAATTCAATATTTACTCCAAACGTAAACGTGCGTGAACGTGGATATGAACCGAAATCAAGCCCTGGTGTCGGATAAAAATCATTCCTACCTCTCTCGTCAGCATTTACTTCAGGGTCAAATCCACTGTACCCTGTAAGGGTAAATACATTAAAGACCGACCCATACACTCTGAATTTATTTATTCCAAATCTATCGACAACAGATTGAGGAAGTGTATAACCTAGTGTAGCTGTATTAAGCCTTAAATAGGAGCCATCTTCAATAGCAAAAGTAGAAACTATGGTACTTTCAGGATATGGTAAGTGCGTAGTTGCATTTGCATTAAGTGCATCTAAAGCCGCTGGATCTACAACCTTTGTTAATTGACCATTGACGATGTCATAAATTTTATAATGTCCAGCCAGTTCTTGAAATCTATTTCTATAAACTCCTGCTTCTTTATTTCCTAAATAAGCCTGTTGATGTGTTGCATTATAGATATCGTTTCCAACACTCCAGTTAAAGTTTAAGGCAAAATCAAACGCTTTATAATTTCCAGACAAACTAAAACCACCCGTATTACTTGGGTTCGTATCTCCAATAATGGTAACGTCTTCATCGTTTATAATGCCATCACCATTAAGGTCTTTTGCTTTTTGAACACCTGGATATGCTGTTTGGGAACCTGGCTTGTTAGCGTTTGTTCCATAAACGAATCCTAAAACACCACTAGCGTAATCGGCTATTCCAGGTTTTAGCGTATAAATTTGAGTACTTGGGTCATAATCAAAATCATCTGTAGTATACCAACCATCATGTGTATAACCTTGAATTAATCCAACTGGTTTACCAACTTCAAATACATAGTCTTCTCTTGGGTTTTGCGCAACACCGCCCCAACCAGCACTATAACTGCCGTCGATACCATCTGCCAATTCATCTACGTTCCCTTTATTAAAGTTCACATTAATACTTGCTTGTAAATTAAAATCTTCAGAAGAAATTAAATCGCCATTTAAAGATATTTCTAGCCCTTTATTGCTAGTGGACCCTACGTTTTCTTGCGTAAATCTAAAACCTGTTAATCCTGAAACAGGAGAGACTAATAATAAATCTTTAACGGTATTTTTATATACTTCTATAGTACCAGATAATTTATTATCAAATAATGTAAAATCCAAACCTAAGTTTCTAGTAATGGTGGTTTCCCATTTTAAATTTGGGTTAGCCAATAAATCTGAAGCAGGCGTATAATTTGGTTGTAATTCCTCGTTAATAGAATACGTTCCTACACCCGAAGCCCAACTTTGTTTCCATAACTCTGAGCTAATGGCATCACTACCTACAGAACCATAAGATACACGCATTTTTAAGTCATTAATCCAACTAGAGTTTTTCAAAAAGTCTTCTTCAGACATACGCCATGCAAATGCTGCTGCTGGAAAATACCCCCAACGGTTACTTGGAGCAAATCTTGATGACCCATCGGCGCGAACTGTTGCTGTTAGTAAATATCTATCAAACATGGAATAATTTAAACGACCAAAATAAGATTGTAATCTATTTGCCGGTGATACTGTTGAAGTAAAGTAATTTTTATCACCTTCGGTTGTATCATAATCTCGCATGTTTGCAAAAGCACGATCGGCATCATAAGCTTTAGGATATCTTACCCCCCTAGCATCAAGAGTTTCAGAGCCAGAATCGGCTACTTCCATACCTGCAAGGATGCTTAATTTATGGTTTTCGCCTAAACCTTGAACTTCATAATTTAAGGTATTCACCCAACGTAAATTCCAACCTTCAGTTGATATAATACGTGCGTTACCTCCAAAAGTCTTCTCTCCAAAATCATCAAAATAGTTATTGGTATATGCTCCTGTCCATTGTTTTTGTCTTCTCCAAGTAACACCTAAACCTAAATCTGTTTTTGCAGTAAGGCCATCAATTATTTCCCAACTTAATGACGCATTGTTAACTAAAGAACGTCTTCTATCTAATTGCACATTATCATTTACTATTGAAACTGGATTGTAAGCATCTTGAAGGATATTGTTATAATCTCCTAATTGCGAATTACTAGTGACATCTAAATCACCCAAAACATCACTTGTGTTGATAGGACGGAAATAATAAGCCGTAGAATTACCATCGTTGTCTAATGATTTTTCTTGAGCATAACGGGTATTTAAAGAAAAATCTAATTTGTCTCCTAATTTTTGATCCAGCTTGATAGATAAGTTGCTTCTTTCATAACCTGATCCTACTTTGTTACCCTCTTGATCTAAATGATTAAACGCTAAAAGGTATCTCGTGTTTTCATTACCACTAGATATATTAAAATTATGATTATGTGTAAAAGCTGAATTGTACAATTCTTTTGTATAATCTCGACTTCCAACATTCCTGTAATAATCAATTCCAGCAGTATTGGAACCACTTTCATCACCTATTAACCATAGTTTTTCCCAAGCATCTGAATATTGGCTACCAACCGCATCTGCATATGCCCAGTTATATGCAACATAATCATAAGCTCCCATAACTGGGATGTATTTTGGTATCATACTAAACTGTGTGTACCCATCATAATTAACTGTTGTTTTACCACTTCTACCACTTTTTGTAGTAACAATAATAACACCATTTGCACCACGTGCTCCATATATAGCTGTAGAAGAGGCATCTTTTAAAACGTCAATGCTTTGTATTTGACTTCCAGGAATATTGCTAATAGAACTTACAGGAAACCCATCAACTATAAAAAGTGGCTGATTACTTTGTGATATTGAACCACCGCCACGAACACGTATGGCAATATCGGCTCCAGGACGTCCATCCTGAGTAGTAACACTAACCCCTGGCAACTTACCTTGTAAAGCCTGAGCTGCATCAGGCACTGGTACTGCCGCTAATTTTTCTCCTGTTACAGAAGCAATGGCACCAGTAACATCCCGTCTTGTGGTACTCCCATACCCTATGACTACCACTTCATCTAAAACATTTTTGTCTTCACTTAGACTTACATTTATGGTAGATTTTCCGCTAACAGGAATTTCTTGAGTTTTATAACCCAAAAAGCTGAATACCAATATATCGCTAGACTTAACATCTATCGAATAATTTCCGTCAAAATCGGTAGCAGTTCCTTTTGTTGTATTCTTTACGACGATAGACACCCCTGGCAATGGTATTCCAGATTCATCTGAAACGTTTCCTTTTACATTGGATGTGTTTTGCGCATAAATTGGCAAGTAAAATAGTATACCTAATAACAGGAAATAATATTTAAAATTCATTTTTGTCTTCATTCTTGATTAGTTTGTCTTTTGTGTTAATTGTTTTTAATTGCTTTTTAATGTAAAGGCAGTTCTTTTTACCCATAGGCATTATAATAGATGGTTAATGATTATTATTCTTTTTAATGGAGAGAGATACAGCAAAAAGAATGTTTTTTTTGTTTTATTTACTAAAATTTTCGATTATTTACGAAAAATAAGAAACTAAAAATTGCAATCGATTACAACAAAAATAAAAAAATATCTATATATTGCACTATTATTGCTTAAATTTTTATTAAATAAGCAAAAGGTAAATTTTAAATAACCTAAAAATTATATATTGCGCCCATAAAAAATAATTTTTATTTTTATTAACTAATTATCATTAAACTGTTTTCAAATAACTTAGTAAGTTTGTACTCACATAAACCCAGCCAATTAACTCATGAGAAAAAAAACAACCATCTATGATATAGCTCAAAAGCTTAACATAACCGCTGCTACTGTATCGAGAGCTTTAAATGGCAATCCTAAAATAAGTGAAGCTACACGTAAACTGGTTAATGATACCGCTAAAGAAATGAACTATGAGCAAAACAAGCTTGCTCTAGCACTTAAAAGTGGCAAAAGCTTTAATGTTGGAGTTATTGTACCTCGTATAGATAGTAACTTTTTTGCCTCGGTAATTCGTGGTATTGAAGAAGAATTACATCCAAACGGCTATCACGTGATTATTTGTCAGACTCATGATCAAGAAAATTTAGAAATGGAAAATATCAACTCGTTGCTAAACGCTCAGGTAGACGGTATTTTAATGTCCATCTCCAATGCTAAGTTAGAAACAAACGACCATTTCCAAAAACTTCTTAGAAAAGGAGTTCCTTTAATATTTTTCGATAGAAAAAAAGACATTGAAGGGATTAGTTCTGTAACCATTGATGATTTTAAAGGCGCTTATGATGCGACTCAACATTTAATAGACCAAGGCTGTAAGCATATTGCACATTTGTCTAATAATCGTGAAATACAAATTTTCAAAAACAGGTATTTGGGTTATAAACAAGCGATTATTGATAATGGCCTTGTATTTGATGAAGGTTTAGTAATAGAAACCATGAGTAAAGTTCTTGAAGGTAGAAAAGTAACAAAACAACTTTTAGCTATGGAAACACGTCCTGATGCTATATTTTCTGCCAGTGATTTTACTGCATTAGGTGCTATTGAAGAAATTAAAGCCCATGGGCTTAGAATCCCGGAAGATATTAGTGTTGTGGGTTTTAGTAACGAACCATTTACTCGATTTATGGAACTTTCAATAACTTCTGTAGATCAATCTCCAATAGAAATGGGCAGAATTTCGGCACAGGTTTTTTTAGAAGAAGCCAATAACGGTAAAAAAATAAAATCTGAAAAACAGGTTATTTTATCACCAGAATTAATAATTAGAGATTCTTCGCTTAAATCTCCTGTGCTGGCAAATAGCTAAATATGTTCATAAAATGAACCCGTTTAATAAAAGCATAAAAAAACCAAGATATAGTTCTTGGTTTTTTTATGCTTTCAAATATTAAACAAATTCTTTAACTTGTTTACTTTTTATAAAGACACACCTCGTCTCCAAGGTATAAAATCATTTTGGTTTAACAATTTTGCTTTTGTTTGAACTTCTCCACTGGCTACTTTAATAATAAATTCAAGCATTTCATCAGCCATTTCTTCAATTGTTTTTTCACCGCGAATTACGGCGCCTGTTTCAATATCAATAATATCTGGCATGCGTTCTGCAAGCTCTGTATTTGAAGAAACTTTAATAATTGGTGCAATGGGGTTTCCGGTTGGTGTTCCTAAGCCTGTAGTAAATAAAACCACATTGGCCCCAGAACCTACTAAGCCTGTTGTACTTTCCACATCATTACCTGGCGTACATAATAAATTAAGACCTGGCTTAGTAATATACTCACCATAATCTAAAACATCTTGCACAGGCGATGTACCTCCTTTTTTAGCAGCTCCTGCAGATTTCATCGCATCGGTTATTAAACCATCTTTAATGTTTCCTGGTGACGGATTCATATCAAACCCTGAACCTGCATCAACCACAGATTTTTCATAAGCTTTCATTAACTTTAAAAACTTTTTGCCATCCTCGTCGTCAACACATCGGTTTACCAATTCCTGTTCTACACCACATAATTCCGGGAATTCTGCTAAAACTGCGGTTCCGTTAAGGGCTGCTAATAAATCTGATACCGCTCCTAAAGTTGGGTTGGCAGATATTCCTGAAAAACCATCTGAACCACCACACTCCAAACCTACGCGTAGTTTAGACAAAGGGGCTGGTTCGCGTTTAATGTTATTGGCTTTTTTAATAGCTTCAAAAGACTCTTTAACGATTGCCGTTAACATCTCGTCTACCGTTCCCATTTGTTGTTGTTCGTATATAAGAACTGGCTTGTTTAGGTTTGGATTGATGTTATGCAAGGCTTCTTTAAATACACTTATTTGAAGGTTTTGACAGCCTAAACTTAAAACGGTTGCTCCTGCAACGTTTGGATTATTAACGTACCCTGCTAAAAGTTTTGCTAAACTTTCAGAATCTTGACGAATACCTCCACAACCACCTGGGTGGGTTATAAATTTCACATCAATATTATCGAACACATCTGGCGTTGTTGATACTACTTCTGTTTCTTCATTACCACTAACTAACGAGCGAAGTAACATTTGATGTGGATTCACTTTTTGCTTTAAGAGCTCTTTTTCAAAAACTTCTTTTAAAATTTCAATGTTTCGGTTTTCACAGAATACCAATGGAAAAAACAACCACACGTTTTCTGTACCAACTTGTCCATCTTCTCTATGATAGCCTAAAAAGGTTTTATCTTTCCATTTATCAACATTTGGTGCTGTCCAACTAAAAGTTTCTGTTCTACCAAATACTTTTTCGCTTTGATGTTTTACATTTTCAACAGTTAAAACATCCCCTTTTTCAATAACTCCATTGGCAGATCCAACAAGAACACCATACATGATAATTCTCTCACCAGATTCAAATCTTTCTAAAGCTATTTTATGTTTAGATTTTGTATCTGACAGTACTTTAATATCTTGTCCTTCAAAAGAAATAACTTCTCCTGCTTTTAAATTGACTAAAGCAACTGCAACGTTATCTGATGCATTTACTTTCATGATTTTCTTTTGCATACTAATAATTTAAATTAGTTGTGTTTAAAACCTTTTGCTATAATTAGCAAATCCAGCTTCAATACCGTTGGCATCAATTTCTTGTAAAGCTAAAGCAACGGCTTCGGTTAGGTTATCAACTTTTGTTAAATCTTCACCCCAATAGTCTTCAATACTTAATGCCTTTTTAGCAATTTCAGTATAATCGGTAGATTTCCAAATGTCGGCAAAAGTTGCAATAATATCATTGCTATCTTGAACCGGTAAAGCCTCTCCATGCCATGTACCTTTATAAAAACGTATTAAAGCAGCAAAGGCAAAGGTTAAATTGGTTGGCACCTTATTATGGATTTTTATATATCCCAATAAACTTGGTAGTACTCTTACTGTAAATTTAGAGATTGAATTTAGTGCAATACTTGATAAATTATGGACGATGAACGGGTTTCTAAAACGATCGAAAATTTCATCAGAGAAACTATTTAATTCGTCTTTATCCATTTCAAGGGTATCGTTTATTTCACCAAATACCGCTTTGTTTATAAAAGGCCCCGTAAATTCATTATCTACAGATTGTTTTACTGTTTTGTTTCCGTAAAGTAATGAAAAAGGCACCATTGCAGTGTGTGCACCATTTAATATACGTACTTTTCTGGTGCGATATGGTTGCATATCATCAACAATCTTAACATCTAGATTTGTTTTGTCGAATGGTAATTTTGCTTTTAAATCATCGCCTCCTTCAATAACCCAAAGTAAAAATACTTCGGCAGCAACTATTAAATTGTCTTGATAATCTAATTGTGCATTGTAGGCTTCAATGTCATCTTTTGGATATCCAGGAACAATTCTATCTACTAATGTACTGTGAAAAGAATTGCTTTCTAATAACCATGTTTTAAAATCATCACCCAAATTCCAATCGGAAACATACTTTAAAATGATTTCTTTTAGAGTTTCGGAATTATGATTAATAAGCTCGCAAGGAATGATAGTTAATCCTTTACTTGCATCGCCCTTAAAATGCTTGAAACGCTCATGTAAAAGTAACGTTAACTTTGCAGGAAACGAACTTGGTGGTTGCATTTCAGGTGTGTCCGAGCTTACATAAGCAATACCAGCTTCGGTTGTGTTGGAAATAATAAATTCTAATGAATCTTCCTTTCCCAAACTTAAATAATCGTTAAAGTTAGCGTAAGGATCTACTGCTTTAACAATATTTGAAATTAACTCAACTTCTTGAATTTCTTCACCTTTTTTAACACCTTTCATAAAAAGTGTATATAAACCATCTTGATCGTTTAGCATACTTACTAAACCTCTATCAATTGGTTGAACTACAGCTATCCCTGCATTAAAATCGGCAGCTTTATTCAATTCTTGAAATGCATAGCCTATAAAGGCTCTTAAGAAATTACCTTCTCCAAATTGTACTATTTTGATTGGAAGTTTTTCTTCCAACCCAACATTTTTTCTATTTAATTTTTTCATTTTTTAGTTGTATACTCTTTTATCTACTGCATAGTAATTGAAACAACAGTAAGAAACAAACATCATTTAATTATTCTATAATATGCTTTAAATTTTCATCTAAAGGCGTCATTTTAGGCATTAATATATGAACAAATCCTAATATTATTAAATAGCAGGATCCTGCAATAAGAAACGCCCAAAAATAACCAGTATTTCCTGCTGTATCTAGAACAGAACCTAAAGCAAAATCTGCAATAATACCTGCTACAGCACCTACCATTCCACCAATACCTACTACAGAGGCCGTTGCTTTTCTAGGGAATACATCTGAAGCCAAAGTAAAGATATTGGCAGACCAAGCCTGATGACCAGCTGCTCCCAATCCTATCAAGAAAATAGCCAACCATTTATTGTCTGTTATAGCCACAAATGCTACTGGTAATATAATTAAGGAACAAATTAAAAGCGTTATTTTTCTTGCTTTATTGATAGACCATCCCTTTTTTATAAAAACTCCTGAAAGGTAACCACCCAAAATACTTCCTCCATCTGCCAAAATATAAATTACAAAGAATGGCAGTGCTATATTATGAATATTAACACCAAAAGTATCTGCTAAAAACTTCGCGCCCCAAAAAAGATAGAACCACCATACAGCATCGGTAGTTTTTGCTAAAGCAAATGCCCAAGTTTCTTTTTTTCCAAGTACACTTGTCCAAGGTAATTTTTCTTCATTTTCTGTATTGGAATCACTTTGAATATAAGCTAGTTCTTCTTTGGTAACATGAGGATGGACTTCTGGCTTTTTATACATTTTAAACCATAAAAACACCCAAAGTGCACTTAAAGCTCCTGTAATTAAAAAAGGTAATTGCCAATTCTTACCATCTTCATGGACTATCCAACCAACAACAAACGGTGCTGCAATAGCTCCTATACTTGTTGCCGCATTAAATAGACCTGTTGCAAACGCTCTGTCCTTTTTTGGAAACCATTCTGCAGTGGTTTTAATGGCAGCCGGAAAATTTCCAGATTCCCCAAAGCCTAAACCAAATCGTGCTGCAGCAAATCCAATGACACTAAATCCTGGACGCACCAAAGCGTGCATCATTCCAAATATACTCCAAATAGCAATTGACAAGGTATATCCCTTTTTAGTCCCTAAACGGTCAATTAAACCTCCCATAAAAAGCATACCAAGTGCATAGGCAACCTTAAACGAAATCATAATATTAGCGTAATCACTATTTGTCCATCCAAACAATTTTTCTAATGTTGGGGCCATTACACCAATGATACTTCTATCAAAGTAATTAATAGTGGTAGCAAACATTAACAGTGCTAAAATTCTATAACGATAGTTACCTATCTTCTGCGTTTTATTCATAATTATTAGTTTAATTGGTGTTAATTATACCTTTGGTTGGTAAAGTAACAATTTTATTTAAAATTTAAAGTATTCTTTTGCATTATTGTAGCTGATATCTGAAACCATTTTCCCTATCCATTCCATATCATTAGGCAACTCGCCTCTTTTTATTTCATCACCCAATAAATTACAAAGGATGCGTCTGAAATACTCGTGTCTTGGGAACGATAAGAAACTCCTAGAATCGGTCAACATCCCTACAAAACAACTAATAAGCCCCATATTAGAGAGTGCATTTAACTGTTTTATCATACCATCTTTTTGATCTAAAAACCACCAACCAGAACCAAACTGCACTTTACCTTTTACACTCCCATCGTTAAAGTTACCAATCATGGTAGCCATAACCTCATTGTCAGCAGGATTTAAGTTATATATAATGGTTTTTGTTAATTTATCTTTACTATCTAAAGCGTTTAAAAAAGCTGATAATTTTTGTGCTTGTGGATAATCGCCAATAGAATCCCAACCAGTATCTGGTCCTAAAATACGATGCATACGCGCATTATTATTTCTTAAAGCACCTAAATGGAATTGTTGCACCCAACCAAATTCATGGTACGTTTCACATAAAAATACTAAAACAGCACTTTGGAATTTTAAAGCATCGTCATTTGAGATCGCTTTACCTTCTCTTTTCTTGGTAAAAATTGATTTTATTTCGCTTTCGGTGTAGGTTTCAAAATAAATTTGATCCAATCCATGATCACAAAGTTTGCATCCGTTGGCATTAAAAAACTCAATACGTTTTCTTAAAGCACTTAATAAATCTTCATAAGAATTGATCGAAACACCCGCAGCATTTGCAAGAGAATCCAAATATGAATTATAGCCATCTGCATTAATTAAAATGGCTTTATCTGGTCTAAAAGCAGTACTAACTTTAACGTTAAAATCGCTTTTAGCCAATTGTTGATGGTACTGTAAATTATCTATAGGATCTTCGGTAGTACAAACCAATTCTGCGTTTGCTTTCTGAAGTAATTGGCGACAACTGTAACTACCAGATGTTAATTTCTCTTGAGTTTGTTCCCAAATTTTCTCAGCAGATTTTTCATTTAATAACTCATTAATATCAAAATATCTAGCCAATTCTAAATGTGTCCAATGATACAATGGATTACGCATGGTATAAGGAACTGTTTTTGCCCAATTTAAAAACTTGTCTTTATCAGAGCCATTTCCAGTAATGAATTTCTCGTCAATACCCAAGGTACGCATAGCACGCCATTTGTAATGGTCGCCATTTATCCAAACATTTGTAATGTTTTCAAAGGTTTTATCCGTTGCTATTTGTTGCGGAGGCAAGTGGTTATGGTAATCAATAATTGGCAGGCTTTTAGAATAATTATGATATAATTCTTCAGCGTATTTATTCTCTAATAAAAAATTGTCACTAATAAAGTTTGTACTCATTTTGTATATTGAAATATTAATCTTCGTTTGATGGTTTACCTATTGTAGCTAAAATACCGCCATCGACATAAACAACTTGGCCATTAACAAAATCGCTTGCCTTTGAAGCTAAAAAAACAGCAGCTCCAGCTAAATCTTCAGGATTTCCCCAACGTGCTGCTGGTGTTCTGCTAATTATAAAGTCATTAAACGGATGTCCGTCTACACGAATTGGTGCGGTTTGGCTGGTTGCAAAATAACCTGGCCCAATACCATTTACTTGTATATTATGTTTAGCCCACTCTGTTGCTAAATTTTGTGTAAGCATTTTTAAACCTCCTTTTGCAGCGGCATAGGCAGATACACTATTTCTACCCAACTCACTCATCATAGAACAAATGTTTATTATTTTACCTTCTTTACGTTCAATCATTTGTTTTGCAACTAATTGTGACATTATAAAAGGCCCTACTAAATCCACATCAATAACACGTCTAAAATCTTCAACTGGCATCGTAATTGCCAATTCACGTTTTATTATACCTGCATTATTTACAAGAATGTGTATGTCTCCTATTTCTTTGGTGATAATTTCTAAATTTTCTTTGGCGTCTACTTCGTTTGTAACATCAAATAAATAGCCACTTGCTTTGTAACCTTTGCCTTTATAATAATTTAAAGCATCCTCCATTTTTGATGGGGTTGTGCCTGTAATTATTAATTCTGCTCCGGCACTCGCAAGGCCTTCAGCCATAGCCATACCTAAACCATGGGTACCACCAGTTACAAGCGCTCTCTTTCCTTTTAAATTAAATAAGTCCATATATTGTTTTTAAGTCAATTGTAAGTGTCAAATTCTTTAGAACTTCGGGAATTTACGATAGTGGCAAAGCTACAATTATTTTATACTTTAAAAAAAAATTTGTAATCGATTGCACAAAAATAATGAAATTATTTAAAAATACTAATTTTATTAAGTGTATCATAAAAAAAATTATTTAAAATCCGAAATCATACATTAAACTATAAATAAATTATTGTCGAAATTTAGGTTAAAATATATTTACTGCCATCCTGTACTGTACCGCCTAGTCGTTCAAAACACATACATTTAAGATTAATTGAACCTAATGTGGAACAAAAAAAATCCAGAAACTGTTCTTGACCCGAATATATATCCTCCAGAATTACAACAATTGGTACGTTACAATTGAAAACAAAAAAGCCGAATCTTTCGATTCGGCTTTTCCTTTACAGTGCGGGCGGGGAGACTCGAACTCCCACACCTTGCGGCACCAGATCCTAAGTCTGGCGTGTCTACCAATTCCACCACGCCCGCTAAAGGACTGCAAATATAAACAAGATTTTTAAATTGCAAACTTCAAATCACTAAAAACATTCTTTTTTTTATACTTTTAAAAAATAATGATTTATAGAGATTAATTGCTCCTTCAGATATACCATTAATTATGAACAAAAAAATAATTTTAATCTTATTTATTTCCATTTTCAGCAATGATTCCCTCTCACAATCTAAAGAAGAACCCATTGTTTTAAATACTGAAACTGGAGATATTCACGGAACTTTATCAATATCCGATCCATCAAAAATCACACCTATTGTTTTAATAATAGCTGGGTCTGGTCCAACCGACAGAAACGGAAACAACCCAATGATGACAAACAATTCTTTAAAAATGCTTGCGGAAAGTTTAGCTGAAAAAGGCATTTCTTCTTTAAGGTTTGATAAGCGAGGCATTGGTAAAAGTAAAAACTCTGGTACTAAAGAATCTAATTTACGTTTTGAACATTATATTAATGACGTAAAACAATGGTGTAATTTCATCAAAAAAGACAATAGGTTTGGCGATTTAATAGTTTTAGGACATAGTGAAGGCTCGCTAATAGGGATGGTTGCTTCACAAGAAAAACAGGTGGATAAATTTATTTCATTAGCTGGAACTGGATTTCCTGCTGGCGACATTTTACGAAAACAACTAAAGGATCAACCACCTTTAGTTTTAGAAATGTCAGCACCCATCATTGAAAAATTGGAAAAAGGCGAAACCGTAGAAAATGCTCCAGAAATGCTTTATGCCTTATTCCGTCCAAGCGTTCAACCCTATTTAATTTCTTGGTTTAAATACAATCCACAATTAGAAATAGCAAAACTAAATATACCTATTTTAATTGTTCAAGGCACAACCGATATTCAAGTAAATGTTGAAGATGCCGAAAAATTATCCGAATCAAATCAAAAGGCAAAAAAAATAATTATAGAAAACATGAATCACATCCTTAAGGAATCAGAAGCCGAAAGAACCAAAAATATTCAAACCTATAGTAACCCTAAATTGGCTTTAAAAGAAGAATTGATTCCTGTCCTAGTCAACTTTATTAATGAGCATTAAAATCAAGGTTATTCCAAAGAAGTAAGTTAAAAATATTCTTTTTTGTACTTTTGAAACAATCATAAGAATACTTCATGAAAAACATTCAATCTTATATCAAAGAACATAAAGACCGATTTATTTCTGAACTTATAGAATTACTTAAAATTCCATCTGTTAGTGCCGATTCAGCATTCAAAAATGATGTTTTAAAAACTGCCCAAGCCGTTAAAACCAATTTAGAAAAAGCAGGCTGCCATACCGTTGAAATTTGCCCAACCCAAGGACACCCCATTGTTTATGGTGAAAAAATGATTGACAAAACCTTGCCAACCATTTTAGTTTACGGACACTACGACGTGCAACCACCAGACCCTTTGAATTTATGGAACTCCCCGCCTTTCGAACCTGTAATTAAAAAAACAGACTTACACCCCGAAGGTGCCATTTTTGCTCGTGGTGCTTGCGATGACAAAGGACAAATGTATATGCATATTAAGGCACTGGAGTTTATGGTGTCTACAGAACAACTGCCTTGTAATGTGAAGTTTATGATAGAAGGCGAAGAAGAAATTGGCAGTGCTAATTTGGCAACCTTTGTAAAAACCAATCAAGACAAGTTAAAAAATGATGTGATTCTTATTTCAGATACCGGAATGATTGCCAACGATGTCCCATCCATCACCACCGGATTACGTGGATTGAGTTATGTTGAAGTAGAGGTTACAGGTCCCAACCGCGATTTACATTCAGGCTTATATGGTGGCGCTGTAGCAAACCCTATAAATATTCTAGCTAAAATGATTGCTTCGCTTCATGATGAAAACAACCATATTACCATCCCTGGATTTTACGATAAGGTTGATGAACTTTCAGCAAAAGAGCGTATTGAAATGGCCAAAGCTCCTTTCAATTTAGAAGACTATAAAAAGGCATTGAATATAGAAGATGTTTATGGTGAAACAGGCTACACCACCAACGAACGCAATTCCATTCGCCCGACCTTAGACGTTAATGGCATTTGGGGTGGTTACACAGGCGAAGGTGCTAAAACCGTTATAGCAAGTAAAGCCTATGCTAAAATATCCATGCGCTTGGTACCGCATCAAGATTGGGAAGAAATCACACAGCTATTTAAAAAACATTTTGAAAGTATCGCACCAAAAGGCGTTACCGTAAAAGTAACACCGCACCATGGCGGACAAGGTTACGTAACCCCTATTGACAGTATTGGCTACCAAGCAGCATCAAAAGCTTACGAAACCACTTTTGGAAAAAAACCCATTCCGCAACGAAGCGGTGGCAGTATCCCAATCGTATCACTATTCGAACAAGAACTAAAAAGCAAAACCATTTTAATGGGATTCGGTTTAGATAGTGATGCTATTCATTCGCCAAACGAACATTTCGGCATTTTCAATTATTTAAAAGGCATCGAAACCATTCCGTTGTTTTACAAATATTTTACCGAGCTTTCAAAATAAATTTGGGTGTTACCTCCTTTTACTTTTTGGCAGTAAAAGGCGGTTGCACTTTGCGTTTCAATCTTTTTCGAAAAAACAAAAGGATTTTCACTGCAAACACGACCTATTCATGATGTCAATATTATAAAAATGAATCAATGAATAATCGCTAACACAGAGCCATCAGCCTAATGAAAAACCAACACAGCAACCACTTAATTCAGCTAACACTAGCCACCTTTTTTATTAGTACATCGGGCGCATTAGGTAAATTTATAGACATGCCAACCCCAGTAATTATTTGGTGGCGATGTATTTTAGGCGGTTTATTTTTATTTACGTTTTGTAGTTACAAAAAAATCAATCTTAAAATTTATTCAAAGAGAGACTTACTTCAAATTATAATAAGCGGTCTTTTGATGGGAGCCCATTGGATAACTTATTTTTATGCTTTAAAACTTTCAAATGTGGCATTGGGTATGCTATCACTATTTGCCTATCCTATATTAACAGCCTTATTAGAACCACTTTTTATTAAAGTGAAATTCGACCCTATATATATTGTATTGGGCTTTATGGTTTTATTAGGTATCTACATTTTAGCACCAGAATTTAATCTGGAAAGCAGTTATGTACAAGGTGTATTGTTTGGCTTGCTGTCGGCACTTTTTTATGCATTACGAAACATTCTATCAAAAAAACTCACCAATATATATAACGGAACAAGCATTATGCTTTATCAAGTCATAGTACTCTCTGCTGTTTTAATGCCTGCCTTGTTTTATTTGGACACTTCTGGTATTAAAACCCAATTTCCGTATGTTATTATGCTCGCACTTGTAACCACGGCTATAGGGCATACCATGTTGGTCAACAGTTTAAAACATTTTTCGGTAAGTACTGCAAGTATTATTAATAGCACCCAACCTATTTTCGGGATCATCATTGCTTTTTTATTTTTAAATGAAATACCCACTTTAAATACCTTTTTAGGCGGCTCACTAATTCTTGCTACGGTTATTATTGAAAGCGTGAGATCTAGAAATAAGTAACACCATGTAGTCTTTGTTAACATTTCGGACCTCACAGGTTTATAAAACCTGTGAGGTCTTTTTTTTTGATTTCATGTAACAAATTGACTGTCTTAACGTTCTAATAGACAATCATCAATCAAAATCAATCATCATGTTAAAGCAATTCTTCATTATTTGTTCAGGTTCTGACACCGATATTTTAAATCAATGCTCCAAAGGCGAACAAAACAAATATGCAGGCATTGGTGCTACGGTTTTTTTTACTGCACTAATGGCTTTTATTGCGGCTAGTTTTGCGCTCTACACCGTTTTCGATAATCTATATGCTTCCATATTTTTTGGACTCATTTGGGGGCTTCTTATTTTTAATCTAGATCGTTACATTGTTTCAACTATCAAAAAAACAGGTAATGTTATGGATGAGCTCATACAGGCGTCTCCAAGAATTATATTGGCTGTTATTATAGCCATCGTCATTTCAAAACCATTGGAACTTAAAATTTTTGAAAAAGAAATTGATCAAGTGTTGTTAGAACAAAAAAACGAATTAACACTTGCAAACCAAAACCAAATTGCAGAACAATTCAATCCAAACATTGAAAATTTAAACAAAAGTATTGCCACTTTACAACAACAAATCAGCACTAAAGAAGCCGAAGTAAATGCCCTTTACAATACATATATCGCAGAAGCAGAAGGAACCGCTGGCACTAAATTATTGGGTAAAGGCCCTGTTTACAAGGAAAAACGGGACAAACACGATGCCCTATTAGCCGAACTACAACAACTTAAAGAGGAAAACAAAGCAAAAATTGCCGTTACAGAATCCCAAATAGCAAAACTAAAAAATGATTACAAAGATCAAGTTACAACCACCCAACCCATTATTAATAATTTTGATGGTTTGATGGCACGTGTGAATGCCTTGAGTAAACTTCCCTGGATACCTTCATTCTTTATTTTCCTTTTGTTTTTAGCTATTGAAACATCACCCATATTCGCAAAGTTATTATCACCAAAAGGAGCTTACGATTTTAAATTGGAAGATGAAGAAACGGCCCTTAAAACCAATGTGCTTCAAAATAAAAACCAAAGAGAAGCCATGTTAAAAGCAGATTTTGCAATTAACGACCGTATTTATAAAGATTTAGAAAACGAAGACGAACTTTACACCTATAAGCGTACAAAAGCGAGGGAACTTATGCAGCTTCAGGCAGATGCCTTTTATAAACAACAGAAAAATATATTATAAGATAAATTTATGCAGCCATTTCCGTTTTAAAATGGTTGTATAAATCTTCACACCCTAAACCAATTATAGATAGGTTTTTATTTTTTGCAATGGCTTCTTTATGCAGTTCTGTTAATGCATTAACACCAAAACGATCCATACTATCAACATCTTCAATACTTATGATGAGCGCTTGTACTTTTTCAAAAATGTTTTTAAATGCACTTTGAAATACGCCTAAATTATCTTTGTTTAGTGTTCCTTTGATTTTAAAAAAATTATTGCAATTTGAAATTTTTAAATCCATAATAAGTTATTATAATATGATTAAACAATAAATTTGGGCTATTAATCTATGAGAATCTTTAGTAAATATATTATAACATTTAATTACTGTAGCATTTATTCGACCAATAGATTTTAACTTCAGATAAACAAAAAGTATATGTCAAATAAATCGATGAGTTGCACAGAACTCATCTTGACTTTTTCTAT
>LLBY010002258.1_pt11 | contig 49280 bp, 45 predicted proteins | sample 1489401 | NCBI WGS metagenome assembly LLBY01 (sample SAMN04092656, study PRJNA295927) | soil metagenome | biome: Soil prokaryotic community; feature: Bulk soil; isolation source: soil from tomato rhizosphere | host: tomato cultivar Hawaii 7996 | place: South Korea | collected 2011-11-01 | reverse complement strand
CAGACTGACATCTGAATATATTTGGATCTTTATTATGTACTAATATACCGTTCATAAAATTATTAAACCTAAAAAAGATCAAAATGGATAAATCATGCCATTTTTATAACAAACAACCCCTTGCTCAATAAAAAAAGTTTCAAAAAAGGCCTATAAATGTTTTAAAATGAAATTAAAAATATAATATATAGTTACATTTTATAACATTAACCAAGGCACTATATAAAATATTAATAGATATATCATTTTTAGGCTTACATATTTGTATGCAAATTCATAGATTTTGGTAAAATTTCAGGTTTATATTTTAGTAAAAATGTACCTTCAAAAAACATTGATGTAATAAACTATTTACTAACCTTAAAAACCTAAAATGATGATAACACTTGCCAAACTTATAATCGTTATTATACTTTCGATTATATAAGCCAACAAACGTAAAACTTAGTCTAGAATAAGTTTTATTATTTTTGTTTTCTAAGAAGTATTTTAAAATGAAAAAGCAAGTATTCAAATTTTTAGCAAAGGTTAATAAACTGATACTCCCCAGTTACTCTAAAAAACAATTAGATTTAGCTAAAGCAACCAAACTACAAATGGCAATTATTGGGTGGAGATGGTTTGTAACAAAAAATGCATTAGATTGATTTTATTATATAAAAAAGACCTTCATTTTCTTGAAAGCCTTCTTTACTTTTGTGACCCTAACCGTACAATTTTTAAACCATTTTTTGGAGTGTACGTTCCCTATAAAATAGAATTGTTTAAAAATGTACTTATTTAAAAAGCAGTCAAAATAAATCACTAAAAAATGGAGGTTATTACACTATTAAGAACAATTCTAGCCTAAGTCATAAAAAGGATTTATAATAATATAGCTATACCCGTTTTCATCCGCCGAAAATGGTTCACTTTATCCGCCCCTGTCTGCTAAGCCCTGCTTCCCGATTCTACAGCAAATAAGATTTCTATATTTCTATCTTCTTCTATTTGTTTTAACTTATTAAGTATTTCATTTCTCATTATTTCTTCTTTTTTTCCAAGGCGCATTTTTCTTCCAATCGCCAGCCATAATACACCCAAAAGGTAATACTTCGTCAACAACTTTTCCTAAACCAAATTCTTCCATTTGATTTCTTACGGTTTCGGCATTTTTGTATGCACTTGGCAGTTCTGTGATATCAATCTCTTCAGAGAAAAATCGAACGTCCAACCCTTCCGTCTCTTCATTAAAAATATCTTGGAAGGTTCCTGTTTTACTTTTTCTATGTTGCGTTCTGCTCATATTTCTTCCTGCACCATGAGGCGCAAAACCTAAATTACGCTTTGTAGTCCCACCTTCCACAATTAAAACGGGTTCAGACATGTTTAAAGGAATCAATCTTGGTCCTGTAATATCTGGCATAAATTTTTTATCTAAAGGAGTTGCCCCTTTTGCATGATAAAACAAATCACCATCTTTAAATACAAAATTATGTTCGTTCCAAAATCTATTCTCTTTTTCGATTCCTAATTTCTCTAAAGTCGCATCGTGAAGACACTCATGGTTTATTTTTGTCCATTTTCTAACAATCTGCAATGCTTCCCAGTACTGGGCTCCTTCTTCTGTTTCAAAAGGAATCCAAGCATTTTGTTTTAGTGTATCTGGCGACAATTCTTTTCGGTATCGCTCTGCTACTTTCATGCCTTTAGAATACAAATTAGCTCCAAATCCCCTGCTTCCATGATGTGTAACCATCATGGTATTTCCTGTGTTTTTAGATTTACCAATAAATAAAAAATGGTTGCCATCTCCTTGAGTACCCAAATGTGACCTTGCTGCTGAAATACATTTTTGGTCATTTAAAAAATAGTTCGCCTCTATTTCTGCTAACAAATCCATAGGAAACCTAAATTGATTTTCCCTGGAACGCCCTCCTGGACCAAAATGCGTGACGCTATGAGCAGCATCTAAAACATCTTTAGGGTCTGCTTTTCCAAAATCAGTCAACATCACAGAACAACAAATATCGGCACTATGCATTCCTGGATGAATGGCATTTTTAGCCACTACAACTCCACCCACCGGAATCGTTCCTGATGAACCTGTAGGACAGGCATCTGGCATAATAGCACCATCAACTAAAGTTGGCGTTTTCATTAGTACATTCATGGTTTCAATAACCTCATTCACATTTGTTTCTTCCAACGCGTTCCCAGCTTTAATATTAATTGAAAATGGCATCGCATTTTCATGTAAATCTATCGGGTCTGGTGACTTAAACTGCTCTAAATAGCTATCTAAAGCCGCTCCTTCCAATCCCATTTCATTAATATGCTCTAAAGCTTCTTTAAACCATTTTCCTGACTTAAAACCCATTTCAATTAATGTGTGTCCTGTAATTTCTGTTTTATTTTTCATTTCCAATTTATTTTAAACGCCGTCGACTCCCTGTTCGACGGCGTACTACTTTTAAGTCACTTTTATAATGACTTATTTATGATTCCGAAGCAAATATTTAATCAATGTGCGCAATCATTTTGCGTAGTAAATAATAATTGCTAAATTTCTAAAAATTATTCAGATGGATTTAAAAGAGAGGTTCTATCGAGTACTTGGTCATTGGTTTGATGATGACACCCAAATAAAAGAGCACTGGGAGGAACTTTTAGAAAATTATAAGCAGCCTTTTAGAAAGTATCACAACCTCGATCATCTATGGGAGCTATTCAAGTACTTCGATACTTATAAAGATCAATTGCAATATCCTAACGAAGTGGCCTATGCCATTTTCTACCATGATATTGTCTATAGTATTTGGAGTAAAAAAAATGAATTACACAGTGCTGAGTTAGCCACAAAGTATTTATTAAAGACGGCGTTAGATGATAAATCTATTGAGCGCATATTTCATCTTATTATGGTAACGAAAGACCACATACCTAGTAAAAATAAAGATGAAAAATGGATGGTTGATTTTGATATTGCCATTCTTGGTCAGCCTTGGGAAACATATTTTCAATACACACAGCACATCAGGGAGGAATATGCGTCTGTTCCAAGTTTCATGTATAAAAAGGGAAGAAGAAAAGTGTTGAACCATTTTTTACACAAACCTAATATTTACCACACTGACACCTTTTACGATCTATTTGAGATACAAGCTAGGAATAATCTAAAAAAAGAACTTGAAACACTGTAATGGCACTCAATAAAAATGCATTAATACGCTATAAAACGATAGATAAATGTTTACAGAACCACTATAGGCAATGGACATTAGATGATTTAATTGAAGCATGCTCGGACGCCCTATATGAGTATGAAGGAAGGGATGTAAATGTTAGCAAACGTACTATACAATTAGACATTCAAATGATGCGTAGCGACAAATTAGGTTATAATGCGCCCATAGTTGTTTATGATAAGAAATATTATAAATATGACGATGAAGGCTACTCTATTACTGACATCCCTCTAAATGAAAATGATATGAACGTCCTTTCCGAAACTGTTGAGATGCTAAAACAATTTAAAGATTTCTCACTTTTTTCTGAATTAGGAGGTATTATTCAGCGATTAGAGGATAAGGTTTATACCGAGAAAACACATCAGTCTGCCATCATTCATTTGGATAAGAATGAAAAACTAAAAGGATTAGAACATTTGGATGTTTTATATCAAGCCATTCTTAAAAAAATGGTTTTGCGAATTACCTACCAATCCTTTAAAGCCCGTGAAGCTTCGGAAATTGTTTTTCACCCTTTTATCTTAAAAGAGTTTAATAATCGGTGGTTTCTAGTTGGTAAAACGTCTGCCAAAAAGCCAATTTCAACTTTTGCTTTAGATAGAATTGTTGAAATTGCCTATGATACGTCCATTCCTTATATAGATGATAACTTTAATGGAGACGCATTTTATAAAGATGTTATTGGGGTAACGGTTTCAAATACCCGTGCTGAACGCATTCAATTTTGGGTGGATAGACACAATGCCCCTTATGTTATAACCAAACCTTTTCATAGTTCACAGAGAATTATAAAAAAGACAGATGATGGCATTATCTTTAATATTTTTGTACAAATCAATTTTGAACTTGAACGTATGATTTTGGGATTTGGTGATTCCATAGAAGTTTTAAAACCTAAAAGCCTTAGGGAACGCATGCAACAAAAATTAAAAAAAGCAGCCAATTTCTATGAAGATTAAGAGACTGTTTAAGCTATTTTCTGTACAATATCGCATAAATAAAAATCCGTAAACAAATAATAATCAATTGTATTACGGATTTTTTATATACTCTGAAGATGGAAATCGAAGATTAAAACCGAAAGCTTTCCATAGTTAATGTGAATGTTCCGCTTCACCTTTTTTCATTTCCGCAAGAAGGTAATAAGCATTATTGTAGGCAAATGTTGTATGAGGTTTTGGGTCTTCTAAAAATTGAATCGCAACCCAATGACCATCTTTAGCACCCAGAATAACCTCAACAGGAGAGAACGACCAATCGTCATTCTCTTTTTCTGCTGAAAACACATAAGATCGATCGCCATCTTTTACAATGGCACTTTCCGGTAATGCTATGGTTTGGATATTATCTATTTGAATGCGGCCCTGAATATACATCCCAGGAATTAAATGGCCTGTTTTGTTTTCAATTTCAGCGTGTACGTGAACCGCTTTCGGATTTTCTTCAAAGGTTTTACTAACTGAATAGATTTCTGCCGTAAGTTCGGTGTCTGGTACAGACTGTACCGTAAACGTTACTTTTTGACCTTCCTTTACTTTATATACATCCTTTTCAAACACCATAACATCGGCGTGTATGTGGTGTGTATTTACAATCTCAAACAACTCGGTTTGTGGTTCGACATATTGCCCAGTTTTTACTCCTACTTTTTGCACAAAGCCCTCTATTGGGGTGCGTAATGCAATGCGTTGTGCTATAATACCATTTTGGACAGACGCTGTATTGATATTTAGTATTTTAAGTTGTGCCGCCAGTCCATTTACCATGGCTTTTGAGGCGTCATATTCTGCTTCTGCCTTTTGAAAATTAGCACCGGAACCCACACCTGCATCATATAATTTTTGTTGACGTTCATAGTTTTTCTTTAAAAAATTACTATGGCTGTAAGCATTTAAATAATCGGTTTGCATTTGTATAATATTAGGATGAGACAAATAAGCCACTATCTGGCCTTTAGTAACCTTGTCGCCTTCAATAACTGTAATAGACACCACATTTGCACCAACAACAGTAGTGATGGCAGCTTCATTTTGTGGTGGAACTTCCAACGTGCCGTTAGCCTCAACATAACCACTCATATTGCGTAATACAAGTGTGTCTATTTTCATTTTAAGTGCTTCAAATTGTTGGTTTGTAAGAATTACTTCGTCGTCTACATGTTCAACTTCTTCATTATGGGAATGCCCATCGTTATCAGTACGGTTTTCCTTATTGCCACAAGCTATTATTAATAGTGATATAAAAAGGAAGGCTATATATTTATATGCTTTGTTTTCCATTGTTTTATTGATTAAAGTAGTGTAATTGAAATGTACTGTTTAAATAATTTATTAAAGCTTCTTGAGCTTCCAATTCAGACTGAATCGCTTCTTTCACCAGTTGGGTAAAGGTGGCATAATCTATTTCACCTTCTTGGTACGCCAATAGAGCTCCAACTTTTTGGTCTTTGGTAACTGGTAATACGTCATTTTTATAGAACTCCCAAGAGGTTTTCCATTTACTGTAATTTTCTTTGGCCTGTACAAATTGTGATTGTATTTCTTGCTTTTGAAACTGTAATTGGGTTGCTGCAATTTCCTTATCGATTTTTGCCGTTCTTATCTCTGCTTTAGTTATACCAGATAAAAACGGAACGGATATGCCTGCTTGATAACTGTAAAATCCTGAATTGCCTCCTACTTTTTGCAAACCACCTTGCAGATTAAATTTGGGTAAATTATCTGCTTTTGCCGCTTTATAATTGGCTTCGGCTTCATTTACTTTGTTTTGTGAAAAGCTGTATAATGGATGCGTTTCGACATTGAATTCCTTTATGTCGGTCTCTAAATCTTCAAACTCATTTGAAACGGTGTAAAATTCGTCAGAAACCAACCAAAGATTCAACTGCTGTAAGGCAATCATATAATCACTATAGGCTTGTGCTTTTTTATTCTGAATTTGAAATGCTTGATTTTTAGCTGCCGAATACTCTAACTTGGAAATGGCTTCCACCTCATAGTTCAACGTGACTGCTTGCTCAAAATTGGTGTAAATAGAATCCAACTCTTTATATAAGTTGTATTGTCTTTTCATCTGGTAGCATTTTGCCCAAGCCTTCTTAACTTCCAATTCCAGTTCTAATTCCGACAGTTGATAGGCTTTCTGTGCCAATTGGATACGCTGTTCCTGTAAGTGTTTTTTAGCTCCAATCCCAAATACATCTATATTTGATTGTCCCATACCAATGATGGTATAAACGCCTGTTTCATTATTAATTTCTTCGCCGCTTGTGAAAATTCGCGTAGTTCCAAAGTCATAAACAGTAGCTTTTAACCGCTCTTGTTTTTCAATTTCCAACTGTTTTTGTTTTAACAGTGGATACTTGTTTTTTGAGAGTGACACAGCTTCTTGTAAGCTTATTTCTGGAAGCGTATCGGTTATTTGCTGTGCGTTGCCATGCTTAGGAAAAGCTAGCATTAATACTATGACGGCTGTGGCTGTTACCATATTTTTGTTCATTTTTAGGGTAAAAGATTTGCGCTCTACCCAATGGTATAATATAGGCAACACAAAAAGGGTTAATAACGTAGAAGTCAACAAACCACCAATGACTACGGTTGCTAAAGGACGTTGTACTTCTGCACCTGCCGATGCTGAAACTGCCATTGGCAAAAACCCTAACACATCGGTTAAAGCCGTAAGCATAATGGGTCTGATTCTTCGTTTAGTTCCTTCTGTAATGCGATCTTTAAGGTTGGTCACACCTTCTTCTTTTAATTCGTTGAGACCGCTAATCATGACCAAACCATTTAAAACCGCCACACCAAACAGTACAATAAACCCAACACCTGCTGAAATACTAAATGGCATGTCCCGAAGCCATAAGGCAAAAACACCGCCTATGGTTGCCATCGGTATGGCTATGTAAATCATAAGGGTTTGTGGCAACGATTTTAATGCAAAATAAATGAGTATAAAAATAAGTAATAATGCCAATGGAACAACGGTTTGAAGACGATTACTGGCACGCTCTAAATTTTCGAAAGCACCACCATAACGGATAAAATACCCTGATGGTAGTTCTAATTGTGCATCTAACTTTGATTTAATTTCGGTGACCAATGATTTTACATCACGGCCTCTTACATTAATCCCAACATAGGTTCTACGGTTAGTATTGTCCCTACTAATTTGCATCGGTCCTGCTTTATAGGATATGTCGGCAATTTCGCGAAGCGGAATTTGAGTGCCAGAGGGCAAACTAATGTATAGGTTTTGAACATCTGATATATCTTCACGATTCTGTGCGCTTAAGCGTACCATTAAATCGAAGCGTTTTTCACCTTCAAAAATAACCCCTGCATGGCCTCCTGCAAAAGCCGATTGCACGGTTTTATTTAGGGTATTGATTTGTAGACCATATTGTGCCAGTTTATTCCGATTGTATGTAATGGTCATTTGTGGCAAGCCTGTAGTAGCTTCAGCTTTCATATCGCCAATACCTTCTGTACCTGCAATTATTTTTGATATTTCTTCGGCTTTTTTCGAAAGCACATCAATATCCTCTCCATAAAGTTTTATGGCAATGTCCTCTCTAACGCCTTCAAGCAATTCATTAAAACGCATTTCAATAGGTTGAGAAAACTCATAGTTAACACCAGGGATTATTTCAACCGCTTCTTTTATTTTTTCTATCAATTCATCTTTTGAAGCAACCGTTGTCCACTCACTTTTTGGTTTCAGAATGACGAAAACATCGGCCAGATCCATAGGCATGGGGTCTGTTGGTATTTCGGCAACACCAATACGACTTACAACCTTTTCCACTTCTGGAAACTTAGCTTTTACAATTTGTTCTATTTTTGTCGTAGTTTCAATGGTTTCGGTAAGTGAGCTCCCTGGTTTTAAAATGGCATGAAAGGCTATATCACCTTCATCGAGTTGCGGTATAAATTCGCCTCCCATTTTGGTGAACATAAAAACCGTTATAGAAAACAAAATAACCGCAATACCTATAACCCATTTTCCTTTTAATAAAGCTTTTTCCAACAAGGGTTGGTATTTAGTTTCTACCCAATGCACAAATCTATCGCCATAGGATTGTTTATCGTTTTTTGGAGCTCTTAATATCCAGGCAGACATCATTGGCACATAGGTAAGGCAGAGAATCATGGCGCCCATCATGGCAAAAATAAAGGTCAGTGCCATAGGTTTAAACATCTTTCCTTCAATACCTTGCAATGCCAAAATAGGCAGAAATACGATTAATATGATTAGCTGACCGAAAAATGCCGTATTCATCATTTTTTTGGATGCTTCAGAAGACACTTTATCCCGTTCTTTTGAGGATAGTTTTTTCTTTTTCAATACTTGTGAAGCAATGATAAACACCGTGCTTTCTACAATAATGACCGCACCATCTACAATGATACCAAAGTCTATGGCACCTAAACTCATGAGATTTGCCCAAACATCAAATACATTCATTAATATAAATGCGAATAATAAAGACAAGGGAATAGTAGATGCTACAATTAGACCACCACGCCAATTTCCTAAAAGAAATATGAGCACAAAAATGACTATTAATGCGCCTTCAATAAGATTGGTCGCCACGGTAGAAGTGGTCTCGCCAATGAGTTTACTTCTATCTAAAAGCGGCTCAATCACCACACCTTCGGGTAAAGATTTTTGAATTTCGGTAATTCGTTGTTTTACGTTTTCTATAACATTGTTGGAATTTGCACCTTTTAGCATCATGATCAAACCACCGACAACCTCACCTTCACCATCTTGTGTTAACGCACCATAACGAATGGCTGAACCATACTGCACTTTAGCAATATCGCCAATAGTTATCGGTATATTATTAGTGGTTTTTACAACCGTCTTTTTAATATCATCCAGATTTCGCACCAAACCTTCGCCACGAATAAAATTAGCTTGATGGTTTTTTTCGATATAGGCACCACCTGTATTTTGATTATTGGCTTCTAGTGCTTCAAATATATCGGTTATGGTTAACCCTATGGAATTTAACTCATTGGGATCTACGGCAACTTCATATTGTTTTATTTTTCCACCTATTGCATTTACCTCAACCACACCTTCTACCATCGCCATTTGGCGTTGTACAATCCAATCTTGCATGGTACGCAATTCGGTAATTGAGTAAGTGTCTTTAAACTCGGGTTGTACTTTTAGGGTGTATTGATAAATTTCGCCTAAACCAGTAGTAATAGGTCCCATGGTGGGCACGCCAAAACCAGCAGGAATTTGCTCTTTGACTTCGTTTAGTTTTTCTGCCACTAATTGACGTGGTAAATAGGTACCCATATCATCGTCAAAGACAATAGTAACTACCGATAAACCGAAACGCGAAATGGAACGAATTTCGATTACATTAGGAAGGTTGCTCATTGCTACTTCTACTGGGTAGGTTACAATTTGTTCAATGTCTTCAGTTCCTAAATTGGGCGCTTGTGTAATGACCTGTACTTGGTTGTTTGTAATATCTGGAACGGCATCTATAGGTACTTTGGTGATACTCCAAATACCTGTACCAATTATGGTAAGCGTAAGCAAACCAATGATGAATTTGTTATTGATTGAAAAATCAATGATTTTGTTAATCATAGAAAAAGTTTAATGAATTATAAATAATGGTAATTTGTCCATAATTAAAATGGGCAACAATAATTTATAAGATACCTGCCTTCGCAGGTATTTATTAAACTTGTGGTGGTTGTAAAATAGACGAATTGAAATCTTTTTCTAATCCGTTACAATAAAAAAATACTTCTGAAGAAATAGTCACTGTTGCTATGGTGTAATCTGCAATAGCAAAGTCTGTAGTATATATAGGGCAGCAGTGGCAATGGCAGAAAGGCGAGCATAGGTCTGCATCTTGGTGTTGATGTTGATGATTGTCCCCAATATCTTGTGAAGCTTCTGTGTTAGCGTCATTATCAAACGTAACGTTGTCTTCACAAGGTGCTAAATTAAGCGCGAAGATATAGATCGATAATATAAATGCTAATATTTTCATTTGCACAAATATACAAATAAATGAATGCACTGGATAGGTAAAACTTACAAAAGCAAAACTGAACCTGTAAAGCAAAATGTTTATAGAAGATACAGGTATATGAACTCATTGTCGTGACGAACATATACGATGGCAATGACCGCATTAAATCTTACCATTTGTTTTCTGAGATTATACAGGAATTGAGCGGGGCTACGAAGCCATAAACTTTGCCTTGTTTTTCTACTTTCAAATCATAACGAACAACGGTATCAAGTCAATCAAAATCGCAATAAAGCACGTGCTTTTATATTACTATTAATATATTTAAACAGCTTAACAAACAAGACTTAATAAATAGTAATCATAAAAAATTTTTGAACATGAAATTACAAAACAAAAAAATCGCCATATTAGCTACGGATGGATTTGAGAAGTCTGAATTATTCGAGCCCTTAAATGCCCTGAAAGAACAAGGCGCCCGAGTAGATATCATTTCTATAAAAGAAGGTGAGATTAAAAGTTGGGATAATAAAAATTGGGGAGAGACCATACAAGTAGATAAATTAGTAAAAAACACTAATGCATCAGACTATCATGCGCTCGTATTGCCTGGAGGTGTCATGAATCCAGATTCCTTGCGGGTTAATGAAGATGCTTTGTCATTTATAAGGAAATTCTTTAAAGAAGGAAAACCTGTAGCCGCCATTTGTCATGCGCCGTGGCTGTTAATTAGTGCCAAAGTTATAGAAAACAGAACAGTCACGTCATATCACAGCATAAAAGATGATGTTATTAATGCGCGTGCAAATTGGAAATACCAAGAGGTCGTTGTAGATTCTGGATTGATAACAAGTAGAAGCCCTGAAGATTTGCCTGCTTTTATAAATAAAATTATTGAAGAGGTTGTTGAAGGTAGACATGAAAAACAAGTTTTTAATGCTTAAAATTATAATGACAGTCACACTAATATGATAAGAGGAGCTAATTGACTCCTCTTATTTGGTGTTAAATTAGCTTTTATGAATATCATAGGAAACATAATTAAAGGCGCTATAGAGTTAACGGAAAAATTAACGCCAACATCCAACCCTCAAAAAAAACAAAAAGAGGTATTAAATCATTTATTAGTGACAGCCAAAAATACAGCTTTTGGTAAATTTTATGATTTTAAGGCTATCTTGGAGTCGAATGATGCTCAAAAAAAATTTGCTGAAAATATACCATATTTTGACTACAATACAATTCATGAACAGTGGTGGTCTAAAATCCATGAAGGACACACCAATGTCACTTGGCCTGAAAATCCATCCTATTATGCACTTAGCTCTGGTACTACCGGAAAAACCAGTAAATACATTCCTGTAACCCAAGCCATGGTTGAAAGCATAAAATCCACTGGAATTGCACAAATATTGGCTTTAAGTAATTTTAATTTGCCCGCTTCTTTCTTCGAAAAAAGCATATTAATGCTGGGTAGCTCTACAGATTTAGTCAAAAAAGAAGAACATTTAGAAGGTGAGATTAGCGGTATAAGTGCTCGTAATATTCCCTCGTGGTTTAGAGGCTATTACAAACCCGGAGAAGATATTGCCCAAATTAAAGATTGGGATACGCGTATTCATCAAATTGCGCAACACGCCAAAGATTGGGACATAGGTGCCTTAAGCGGCATTCCTCCATGGATTGAGCTTATGTTGGCTGAAGTTATTTTTTATAACAAAGCAAAGAACATTCATGAGATTTGGCCAAATTTAGAAGTATATACTTCTGGTGGCGTGGCATTTGGTCCTTATGAAAAAAGTTTTAATGCCTTACTGGGTAGACCCATTACCGTTATTGATACCTATTTGGCTTCTGAAGGTTTTATTGCTTTCCAAACCAGACCCGAAACCGATGCTATGCAATTAGCAACAAATCATAGTATTTATTTTGAATTTGTTCCTTTTTCACCAGATTATATAACTGAAGAGGGCTCACTAAAACCTCATGCTCCCGCCCTTACCATTGATGATGTGGAATTAAACAAAGAGTATGTATTAGTAATAAGCACGGTTGCGGGTGCATGGCGTTATGTTATTGGAGATACTATTGAATTTACGGACATTGAAAGAGCAGAAATTAAAATAACGGGGCGAACAAAATTTTTTTTAAACACCGTAGGGTCTCAGCTTTCTGTTAACAAACTTGATGATGCCATTAAATATCTTGAAGAAAGCTTTGATATTGAAATAAAGGAATATACGATATGTGCAAAACGCTATGACGGTGAATTTTACCATAGTTGGTATTTGGGCACAGTTGAAGACATTAAGCCTGATTTATTAGCTAAATCATTAGATGATTATCTAAAAGAAGCTAATAAAAATTATGGTGTGGCACGTTCTAAAGCATTAAAAGGCGTGAAAGTAAAAACCGTTCCATCGGCTATTTTTTATGAATGGAATGCTGTAAATAAAAAGAAAGGTGGGCAAGTTAAAATGGAGCGTGTTATGTCCGAAGAAAAATTTACTGAATGGGAATTATTTGTAGAAAACAATTGATTATCCTTTTTGACCAGAAAGTTTTGCCTGTTCCTCGCGCTCTTTAACTAAAATCATAATTTCCTCTGGTGAGAGATAAAATCGTTTCATTCTCCTTTTATATATTTCTGAAAAATTAGCTTCATTTAAAATAAAATTTTTAGTAGCTAAAATATAGGTTTCCATGCCATGCGCAACTGCAAAAAAATCGGCACTACGTTCGGCACGTTTCATTGCTTTTTCTGAAAATAAATAGCCCAAGCCAAATCCAATAAGATTTAAACCGCTCCGATCTTGATAATCCATAATATGACCTAATTCATGTCCGAACCAACCAATAAGCACGTTTGACGGGATATTTTTAGTATAATAAATACTATCTCCAATTTTAAAAGATGTAGTAATTAATACCTTATATTTCCGATTGGATTTATTACAAAAAAAACTCCAAAATTCGGGCTGTGCCTGCATAGTAGATTTTCGGATTTTACTTTTAAACTTAAATTCTATGGGTACTTCCGCTAGTTCTGGATAATGCGACAAGGCTATTTTAACTTCTTCGGCAATAGATTCGGGATATGTATGTTTCGTATGCAACTCATACAAATTTAAGGATTTATATAAAAAAAACAAAAAACATGGATGGTCAAATTTATAATAAAATACTGGAGATTCAGTAAATAACACAACTTCATCTTCACGGTTACCGCCTTTAACCTCCAATAATTTCGCCACCGTTAATATGAATAAATTGCCCTGTAATATAACTGCCATCTTCGCTTGCTAAAAAAACATAGGCAGGTCCTACCTCACTGGGTTGGCCTGCTCTACCCATTGGAGTATCTTGACCAAAATCGGTTACATCATCAAAACTGGCTGGGATAAGCGGCGTCCAAATAGGGCCTGGAGCAACTCCATTGACACGAATTCCATTCTTGGCCAATTGAGCCGATAATGACCTTGTAAAACTTACTATAGCACCTTTTGTACTCGCATAATCTACAAGGTGTTTACTTCCTCTATATGCTGTTACAGAACTCGTATTTATTATAACATCACCACTATTTAAGTATTTTAACGCTGCTTTGGTTAAATAAAAATACGGATAGATATTAGTCTCAAAGGTCTTCTGCAATTGTTTTTTACTTACATCTGTTAAGGAATCTTGAGGAAACTGCATGGCTGCATTGTTTACTACAATGTTTAGCTTCCCAAACTCCTTAATACATGCTTCTACACTAGACACACAATTTTTTTCGTCTGTTAAATCCTTTTTAATAAGAATGCATTTTCTACCTATTTTTTCAACTTGCTCTTTGATGGCATTCGCATCTTTAGTTTCTTTTAAATAAATCAGTACTATATCTGCGCCTTCTTGAGCAAAATGCAACACTGCGCTAGCACCTATCCCACTATCCCCACCAGTTACAATAGCAACTTTATCTTTTAATTTTCCTGATCCTTGGTAGTTTTTGCGTATCAATTCTGGCTTGGGAACCATTCTATGTTCTTCACCCGGTTGGGACTGTTTTTGTTCCGGAAACTTATTTGGCTTTTTCATAATACATTCACTTTGATATATTTTCAAATTAAAAACTAAAATGGAAAAGCTTTAAACTGAATTGAATTAAAAATTAATCCAATAGCGTTCCTTCTTCAAAACAACATATTTTCATTAAATTTTATTTATGGGTTATTATAATATGCGATTGGGTTAATCTTTTGAAAAGTTATTTTTTTTCTTTGTATGTTACCTCAATCACATATACTTATGGGCATCATAGCAAATAACGATAACGAAATTAGAATATATTACAGCAGTGAAACTTCAATTGGAAAGCAGGCTTATGCTTATGTGGTTTCTTCTGAAAAAAAGGTACTGGGTATTGATGTTTCTAAAACCAAAGTTCCTGGAAGTCATTGGGCTGAAATGGCCGAGGCTCTTAATGTAGGCATAGAAAAGTTAATTAATAGAGAACACCCCGATTTTGTAAAACACTATGGAAATAAAAATATTGATTTGGATCAACACGATTGGCTTCGTATTTTAGAAAACCATCCAGAAACTTTAGCATTCCCCATAGTGCTAATGGGGAAAAAAGTCATAAAAATAAAATCACCTTCCGATTTTGTGAAATATATGGAACCCAATACACGCCATATAGAAGATTCAAATCAATAAAAGAATGATTTTTTACAGTGAACAAACTTTAAATTTTATGGCACCATAGCTTTAAACTATAAAAAATGAAAACCACTAGATATACAAAAAGATCCATCTTAGGAGGTGTTATTTCTTTATTTATAATCTTTTTGGGAACCTTACTTTTAGGGGAGTTGAGTGGTTATGAAGCGAAAGCACTTATTAAAAAATCCTTAGCGGGAATTAATACCCTATGTAATACTATTGCTTTAGCATCGGCCACTATTTTGGCATTATTATTAACAGTATTAAGCATTAGCTCTAATTCAAAATCAAAACTTAAGAAAGATCATTATTTACATGTGCTTCAAATAGCTAAATTAGATACAACCGTTTTTATTGCTTCCGTTATGTCTTTTTTATTATTAAATCTCCCTATAACGGAATCGGATGCTGTACCTAACAACTGGTTTAATTTTATCTATTACATGTCGTTGGCTATTTCAAGTATTTTGGCCTCAGGCCTCATTGTAGTGATATTAATGCTTTACAATTCTATAGTTAATATTATAAAAATTATCGGTCTCGGTATGCAAGACCATCCTTTAGCTGATACCAGTAAGGAAGAAAAAACCAAAAAATAAAGTTCATTGGTTCTCGTGGTTATTGGTTTTACGAGTGATTCATTAATAGTACATACGCATCGACAATGTTGTATTATATCAACATTTCTTTTATAGATTTCCATTATTAATCCCAATTTGATTGGGTTAACAAATATCTTATTAAGGCTAATAATGAGTTTTCCAAAAGAATAACTTAGCCATAATGGATGGTAAATGATGTGAAAGCAATGTAAAATAACAAAATTTTAAAAGTATGAAACGAGATATAAATATTAAAAGAAAAGTCAGCAAAAAAAGATTACGCTTAAGAAACGAAATTAAAGAACCTAAAAACCTGCCAAAAATATTGCTTATTGCTACGTATCCCCCGAGAGAATGTGGTATTGCAACCTATACCAACGATTTAAAAAATGCTTTAGAAAACAAATTCGAACACTGCTTTGACATAAAAATATGTGCTTTAGACTCCAGCCCCGAAGTCCATACTTACCAAACAGAAGATATTTACATGGTTCTAAACATCAATGATTTACAATCTTTTTCTAAGCTTGCTAATAAAATAAACTCAGAACCAGATTTAGAAATCGTTATGATTCAACATGAATTTGGATTGTTTAAAAACAACGAAGATTCCTTAATAAACTTTATGAAGGCCATAACAAAGCCCATCATTATTACATTTCACACGGTATTACCTAACCCCAATGAAATTTTAGAAAAGCATGTTAAAGAATTAGTAGCTCTGGCAAATACAGTTACGGTTATGACAAAATCTTCTGCCGAATTACTAAGAAACACTTACGGAGTAGATTCAAACAAAATAAAACTAATTTCCCATGGGACACATTTGGTTAAGCACCAAGACAAATCCATACTCAAAGAAAAACATCATGTATCAAATAGAAAAGTTATTTCAACTTTTGGCTTTTTAGGACCAGGAAAGAATATAGAAACCACTTTAGAAGCTTTGCCTGAAATTATAAAAGAACATCATGACATCATGTTTTTTATAGTAGGTAAAACACATCCCACACTTTTTAATGAAGAGGGCGATGCCTACATGGATTTTTTACGTAAAAAAGTTGAAGAATTAAAATTAAACGATCATGTTAGGTTCATAAATAAATTTGTACCTCTTCCAGAATTACTGGAATATTTGCAACTTTCAGATTGTTATTTATTTACTTCAAAAGATCCTAATCAGGCTGTAAGCGGTACATTTTCCTATGCCGTTAGTTGTGGCTGCCCTATTATATCTACACCTATTCCTCATGCTAGAGAAGTTTTATCTAATGGGAATGGAACTGAGGTATTATTTGATTTCGGCGACTCTAAACAATTGGCGCATAAAGTTATTGACCTATTGAATAATGATGATTTAAGACATAAGATGAAAATGAAAGAACTGCACACGGCAATGTCTACTTCTTGGGAAAACTCTGCAATATCACATGCTCTTATTTTTTCTGAAGAAATAAAAAAGCCGCTCAAATTAAAATACAAAAAACCGCCAATAAATTTAAAACATCTAGAAGCCATGACCACAGATGTTGGTATTATTCAATTTTCAAAAATCAACACCCCAGATATTGGTTCGGGGTATACTTTAGATGATAATGCCAGAGCGCTTATTGCTGCTTGTGACTATTATAAGATAACACAAAATCCAAAAGTTTTAAAACTAGCAAGAACATATATCAATTTCATTTTAAAATGTCAACGAGATAATGGGTTGTTCTTGAACTATGTGAATGAGGGCAAAAAATTCACAAAGCAAAATAATGAAGTAAATTTAGAAGATTCAAATGGCAGAGCTATTTGGGCTTTAGGATACGCTTATTACCTCATGGAAGAAGGTATTGATTTGGATATCACATTACTTCAAAACATGACATGGTCTATTAACTATTTTAACCAAAAAGTTCAGCATTTTAAATCACCTAGGGCACTTGCCTTTGTTATAAAAGGATTGTGCTTCTTCAACTTAAAAGAGAATGATATAAAAACAAACACCATTATAAATGATTTGGCAAATAAGCTTGCGGAATTGTACGCTTTCCATGCTGAAAAAGATTGGAATTGGTTTGAACCTTATCTTACCTATGCGAACAGCGTTTTACCAGAATCACTTTTATACGCTTGGAAAGCTACCGGAAATAATAGATTTAAACATATAGCAAAAGAATCTTTTGATTTTTTACTTTCAAAAATCTTTAAAGAGGATTCTATTCGAGTCATTTCAAACCAAAATTGGCTAATAAAAGGATTTGAGGATAAATCATCGGCATACATAGGTGGTGAGCAACCCATAGATGTGGCTTATACCATATTGGCCTTAAAACAATTTAATCGTTTTTTTCCATTTGAAGGTTATGATGATAAAATGGAAATTGCATTTAGTTGGTTTCTTGGTAACAACCAATTAAAACAAATAGTTTACAACCCTTGTACAGGTGGTTGTCATGATGGTTTGGAAGAACATAATGTGAATTTAAACCAAGGAGCAGAGTCTACAGTAAGTTATTTATTGTCCAGATGTGCATTTGAGGACATCGTTTAAATCCATGAGTTACTTCTTCTGTAGGATTTGCAAAAACAACCTAGCTTTCAGCTATAAGAGTCGTTAACAAATCATCCAGATTAACAGTTACGTACGAAGACGCATAATCAGATACCGCATAAGGTAATATTAAATGGTTATTATGTATTAAACTACCGCAAGAATACACAACATTTGGCACGTACCCATCTCTTTCTTCTTCCAAAGGAGAAAGAAGGGGTTCTTTTAATCGCCCTATTTCTTTAGTTGGGTCTTCTAAATCCAACAAGGAAGCACCAATGCAATAGCGTCTCATAGGTCCTACACCATGTGTAATAACCAGCCAACCATGATCGGTATAAATGGGTGAACCACAATTACCTATTTGAGTAAACTCCCATGGGTATTTTGGTTCTTGAATTTTAATCGGATTGTTCCATAATGTAATTCTATTTGAATAAAATAAATAATTATTTACCCCATCAATTCTTGCCAACATGGCATATTTACCCTTGATTTTACGAGGAAAAAGTGCGAAGTTTTTATTTTGTGCCCCATTGCCATGCATAGGCATAATTCTAAAATTTATAAAATCACTTGTGGAAATCAATTTCGGAAGTATGGTAAAACCATCATAGGCAGTATAAGTAGCATAGATTTTTTCAGAACCATCATCATCCGTAAAGCGTACAAATCTGGCGTCTTCAATACCACGACTTTCCGAAGAAGATATAGGAAAAATAACGCGTCCTGATATTTTGGAATCTTCATGAAATTCAATATCATAATAAGAATCTACGAGCCATGTCATTTCTTTAAGAGCCGTTCGTCGTTGTTCATCAATATCCAATGTTAGTATATTTCTAACAGCTTCCTTTAACATGTAATATTCAAATCGCTTTGGCAAGGCATCCATTATAGGGGAAGAATATTCTTTTGGAATATTCATTTCTTCCATTTTTTTCATAAATCGTGTTTTGTTATACGATTTTTTCTTCTTAATTATCGGAAAATCTATATGTTTATGAACCGCTACCATTCTTAAATTATTGGAGGCATCCAGTATGCCTTTTCTAAAAACTATGGATGATAAGTGCCCTTCTCCTGTAGCCCTAAAAGATATAATAACTCTTTTTTCTCCTTCTTCTAAAAAAGTTTGATCAAAATCTTCAATTATGGAAGGATTGAATAAAGCTGCCGACTCTATAGAGTATTCCATGGTGCTATAAGAACCAATTAAAAGCCGCCGTTCTAAAGAAAGTTTCGCATAATCTACCCCAATGGAATTTATGATGTTCTTATAATTACTTGCATGTTTTAAATAAATATCTGAAATATTTCTATGTCTGCCTACAAATTCTTTAAGTGTAATTTCAAGTTCATGTTTAACTTCCGCTTCGCTTAAGGTCATTATTCGGTTTACCAAATTAATAGTTCTGGCATCGCCGTTATTAAAAAATCGAGCTAGGACTCTACTGGAGTCTGGTTTAAAATATAGGTTTTTTCGAGTTACGGAAACCGGCATAGTATTGTTTGATATTAAAGTGATTTATAATTTTAGTTGCTAAAATACTCTTGGATTTTAAAATAAATAAAATACTGCATTAAGCTTTAAATTTATGCATAAAAAAACTGCCTATAAATATTAATTAGTTTATAATAGCTAATTAATTTCATAGGCAGTACAGCTACTAATTAAATTAACTAATAGCTTTTCTATTAAGTCTGCTTTCAGCTAATTTATTCAATTTGCCATCTGCATTGTATTCTTCATCTAGAATTTTCTGCAATTTTTTCGCAATATCTTTATGTCCTAATTCTTTAGCATAGCGGACAGCGGTTCCATATCCAGAAATCTCGTAATGTTCTACACGTTGTGCTTCTGCAATAAGTCCGGCATCTTTAACTTCTGCATCTTTAACTTCTTCAATAAAACTTTCGGTTTCTTTAATTAAGCCTTTCATAGCTTTACAAGTTTCACCACTAACAGATACATCCAATTCGTCGCAAATCTCTTTAATTCTTTTTTTGTGCTCTTTTGTTTCATCAAGGTGGTTCTCAAAAGCTTTTTTTAAGTCGCTATCACTTGCTTCTTTTGCCATCTTAGGCAATGCATCTACTAATTGACTTTCTGCGCTATATAAATCTTGTAATTGATGTTCGAATAAATCTTCTAATGTTTTCATAGTATAAGGTTTTTTTTAAAATAGTATAAGTTTTTTTTTAAATATTTATTTCTTTAAAGATATTTCTAAAAAGGATGAGGAATTAATCTTAAAAGTAAAATTCTTAACCCATATGGTACAGGTAATGGGTGTTGGGTTCGTGAATCGTGAGACGTGAGACATGAAGTGTAAAAAAGCAAATCGCAAAAGAAGTATCTTGTCGTTTTACAAAAGTATCTCTCTAATCGCCTAAAATCTAACTGTCTAACCATCTAACCGTCTAATGGGTTTTGGATTCTAGGTCCTGGGTGCTGGATGTTAATGACGTGAAAAGTGAAGCGTGAAAAGTGATGGTCGTAAAAATGAAAAGTATATCGGTCAACTCTAACTAGGGAAGCCCATCATGAAAGGGGTATTCATCATTTTACAAAAACATCTTTCTAACTTTCTAACAATCTAACTTTCTAACTTTATAACTTTATAACTTTATAACTTTGCCACTTTCCTACCATCAATAATTAAACCTTTTATATCTTTGAATGTCTTATTTATTAAAACCTACTTTATGAAACGTTTATACTTTTTATTGTTTATTAGTGTATTGTCTCTTTTAAACTGCTCTAAAGATGAACCTACTGAGTCCGAAGCCCTTTATTTCCCACCTATAAATTCTAATTCTTGGGAAACAAAATCTATTACAGATTTAGATTGGAATGCCGGTGCAGAACAACCACTTTATGATTTTTTGGAAGCAAATACTACGGATGCTTTTATTATTTTGAAAGATGGAAAAATAGTTATTGAAAAGTATTTTGGTGATTTTGGGCAATCCAGTCTACACTCTTGGAATTCGGCCGCAAAAACCTTAACCGCTTTTACCGTTGGGATTGCACAAGAAGAAGGCTTTTTGTCGATTGATAACCCTTCTTCAAATTATATGGGCACTGGGTGGTCATCACTTACTCCAGAACAAGAAGCAAAAATTACGGTACGTAACCATTTAACCATGACGACCGGACTTGATTATACCGTACCCCAAAACTTTTGCACAGACCCAGAATGTTTGCTTTATAAAAACGAACCAAGTACGTATTGGTATTACCACCAAGGCGCTTATACCTTACTAGATAATATTGTTACAGGTGCCGTACAACAAGACTTTAAAGATTACTTTAACACCAAAATACGCAACAAAATAGGAATGACAGGATCTTGGGTTAAGACAGGCAGCTATTTAAATCTTTATTTTAGTAATGCCAGAAGTATGGCGCGCTTTGGATTATTGAACTTAAATAAAGGCGTTTGGGACAAAATAACCATTTTAGAGGATCAGAATTATTTTAATGCAATGACTACAACTTCACAAGATTTAAACAAATCTTATGGGTATTTGTATTGGTTAAATGGCAAGAGCAACTATAAAATACCAGGTTCTGAAACCTTATTCTCGGGGAAATTAATTCCGAATGCTCCCGATGATTTAATTGCGGGCTTAGGTGCTTTCGACCAAAAATTATACATCATTCCGAGTAAAGGACTGGTGATAGTACGTATGGGCGATAGCGGAAATGAAGACGAACTTGGTCCTACAGAATTTGATAATGACCTTTGGGAAAAGATTAATGATTTGATTGATTAAACAGCTTTTGTTTCAATAAAAGCATAAGTAACAAACAAAAATTATTATTCTAAAGTGGATTCCCACCTTCGCGGGAATGACAAAGATACTTATTTAAAAAACGAATCGACAAACTCAAATTTATTAAATACCTGCAAATCTTCAATACCTTCTCCAACACCAATATATTTCACAGGAATTTTAAACTGATCTGAAATTCCAATAACCACACCACCTTTTGCGGTGCCATCTAGTTTTGTAACCGCCAAAGATGTTACTTCTGTAGCTGCAGTAAATTGTTTTGCTTGTTCAAAAGCATTTTGACCAGTTGAACCATCCAAAACCAATAGCACATCGTTAGGCGTATCATCTACTACTTTTTGCATCACTCGTTTAACTTTGGTGAGCTCGTTCATAAGGTTTACCTTATTGTGCAAACGACCCGCAGTATCTATAATTACCACATCGGCGTTTTGAGTGACAGCACTTTTCAAAGTATCAAATGCTACAGAAGCCGGATCGGAACCCATAGATTGTTTTATCAATGGCACACCTACTCTATCAGCCCAAACTTGAAGTTGGTCTATGGCAGCAGCTCTAAACGTATCGGCAGCACCTAAAACCACACGATATCCTTGTTTTTTAAATTGGTAAGCCATTTTACCAATGGTGGTAGTTTTTCCAACACCATTAACACCAACCACCATGATGACATACGGTTTTTTATCTTGAGGAATCGTAAATTCGGAATCCTCGCCCGAGTTTGTTTCACTTAACAAACCTGCAATCTCTTCACGAAGTATAACATTAAGTTCGTCGGTTCCTAAATACTTATCTTTTGAAACGCGTGCTTCAATACGCTCAATAATTTTCAGGGTCGTGTTAACTCCAACATCGCTAGAGACTAAAACTTCTTCAAGATTATCTAAAACTTCATCATCTACTTTAGACTTACCTGCGACGGCTTTACTTAATTTTCCAAAGAAAGTCGTTTTGGTTTTCTCTAAACCTTTATCAAGGGTTTCTTTCTTTTCTGATGAAAATATTTTTTTAAAAAAACTCATTTATTGAACGTTTATTCGTTGATTTGTTTATTTGTTGATACGTATTTTGTTAGGAATTACCCACCACTTAACGTTTTTGAATTTGTGAATGCTCCGCATTTGAAGCAGCATTCTTTTCTATTCTTCAAAAAAAAGATATAGCGACGTATTTATATTCATAAGTTTAAAATTTTAACTTACGAATGGAAGCCCACCCCCTTTGGTGACTCCCAAATTGGTATTGCAATATTCTTACCGCTAATTTTTACTGCTATTATGGCAGAAAATTGACTTTCAAATATAAACATAAAAAAGCTGCTTCCAATGAAGAAAGCAGCTTTGTATATTTTAAAAAGCTTTTTTTACTTTTTGTTGAAAAAGTCGTCTGCAAATTCTGGAGACATGATTGATTCAACAAACATGTAAGCACCTGTTTTAGGTGATTTTACCATTTTAATCGCTTTTGTTAATCTTTTAGAAGATGTTTGTAACGATGCTACTGTTTTCTTTGCCATGACTTATTATTTTATCTCTTTATGAACTGTCATACGCTTAAGGATAGGGTTGAATTTTTTAATTTCCATTCTATCTGGCGTATTCTTTTTATTCTTTTTAGTAACGTATCTTGAAGTTCCTGGTAACCCAGACTCTTTATGCTCTGTACATTCTAATATTACCTGAATTCTATTGCCTTTCTTTGCCATTTCTTTTTACTTATTAAATACAGCTATTATTTTAAAAATCCTTTAGATTTTGCATCCTTAATTGCTGCAGTAATACCTATTTTGTTGATAGTTTTTAGAGCAGATGTAGAAACTTTCAAAGTTATCCAGCTGTCTTCTTCTGGAATGTAAAAACGTTTCTTCACTAAATTCGCATTAAATTTGCGTTTAGTTTTATTCATTGCATGAGACACGTTGTTTCCAACCATTGCCTTCTTACCTGTAAGTTCACAAACTCTTGACATTATTTATAACTTTAAATTTCTTTGTTGCTTAAAATCGAGGTGCAAATATACAAATTCTTTGTATTATGACAACCTAATTTTTATCAATTTTTAAAAATTTCTTTCAGAAGCATTTCCAAAGCTTTATTTACCGCCTTACTTATCACTTTTATACGGTGATTTCCTAGCATAAACTTTTCTGAATACACACCATTTTTTGTAGCAATGGCAATAAAAACCGTTCCTACTTCTGCTTCTGAATCACCTTTGGTAGGCCCTGCATTTCCTGTGGTTGCCACAGCGAAATCTGACTGGAATAATCGCAGTGCATTACTAGCCATAGTCTCTGCCACTTGAGCACTTACCACCGAAAAGGCATCTATATCTGCTTTTGAAACACCTAAAACATTCATTTTAGATTCAGTTGAATAGGTTACTACGCCACCTTTAAAAAAAGCCGAAGCCCCAGGATGTGTCGTAAATTGTTCTGCAATCATGCCGCCCGTACAACTTTCGGCAATAGCTAAGGTTTTTCCTAATTTATTTAACTGTTTTGCAATAACAACTTCTACAGAACCGTCTTCTTCTTCAAAACCTGCAAACTCGTTTTTTATTAATGGGATGACTTTATCAAGTTCATTTTGAACACTATTGATTACTTCCTGAACATTGGATCCTTTTGCCGATAAACGCAACCTCATTTTTCCTAAACTTGGTAAATAGGCTAATTTAATATGTTTTGGCAAAGTATCTTCCCATGCTTCAATGCGTTCTGCCAAGGCACTTTCACCTATACCATATACCAATAAGGTTTTATGTAAAATATATGGGCAATTATATTTTTCCTTTAGCTTTGGAATCACCGCTTCTTCAACTAAGGCATTCATTTCGTAAGGTACTCCTGGAAGTGATATAAAAACTTTATGGTCTTTTTCCATCCACATACCTGGAGCTGTACCCAATTTGTTCATAAGCACTTTTGCTTTTGAAGGTACAAGCGCCTGATCGCGATTTACTTGAAGTAATAAACCACCAGTATAATGTTTCCAGAGCTCTTCAATATTTTCTATAATCGAATCGTCTTTTACTAATGTATCATTAAAATATTCGGCGATGGTTTTTTTGGTAATATCGTCTTTTGTTGGCCCCAAACCACCTGTAAGAATAACGATGTCTACATGATTCTCGGCATCTTTTAAGGCTTTAAGGATATGTGCTTTATCGTCTTGAACCGATGTTATTTGGTAAACGGAAATCCCTATTTTGTTAAGATGTTTTGCTATAAACGCAGAATTGGTATCAATAACTTGACCAATTAAAAGCTCATCGCCTATGGTGATTATTTCGGCTAGCATTATAAATTAAAATCTGATTTTATTTCAGCTACAGCATTATCAACAGCCGAAATAACAATAGCCAATTGAGAAGAAATATCTAAATCCCTTTTTTCAAATTTTCCCCAATCTTGGACTTCAATTAAAGTATCAAGCACCCCTAATTCGAATAAATCGACAGTTGGTTTCATTTTATGCGCCGCTTGATAAGTCGTATGATAATCTTTTTCTGCAACCGCTTTTTTTAGTCGTTCGGCGTCTTCTGGCACTTCTTCCAAAAAAGCTTCGGCTAAAGTCGCAATAAAATCTTCATCGTTATCTGCTAACTCGCGTACCCTAAATAATTTGTAATGTCGTTCCATTTATTTTATTGTTATTGAGAACATTTCTTTATCTTCTATAAATCCTTTAAGTTTATCATTTGCAAATACTTTGCCTACTCCCGCAGGAGTTCCCGTAAATATAATATCTCCAATCTTTAAAGTAAAATATTTTGACACATATTCTATTAATTCATCAATTTTCCAAAGCATGTGGCTTGTATTTCCTAATTGTACAATATTTTCATTTTTTTTTAAAGAAAATTCAATCGCATTGACATCTTTAAAATCTGAAACCGGTAACCACTTACCTACAACAGCAGCGCCATCAAACGATTTTGCTTTTTCCCAAGGCAATCCTTTTGCTTTTAATTCGCTTTGTAAATCACGTGCCGTAAAATCAATCCCCAACCCAATTTCATCATAATACTTGTGTGCAAATTTTTTATCGATATACTTTCCTATTTTATTGATTTTAACCAAAATCTCCACCTCATAATGTACATCATTTGAAAAATCGGGAATGAAAAAAGGTTGTTTTTTCAACAGAATAGACGTGTCCGGTTTTAAAAACACCACCGGATCTGTTGGTTTTTCGTTTTCCAATTCTTTGATATGTTCGGTGTAATTACGACCAATACAGATGATTTTCATTATCGTTTGTTGAAAGGTTGTTTGCTGTTAAGTTGATTTGCCACGAATACACGAACATTTATCCATGTCAACTGAAAACTGTTACTGAATACTGCGGCTTCTATCCTAATTTATTATTAAAACTTCTAAGTTTTATAGCTGTTAATACTTTTTTTGTGTACAATGGGAAATCGGCATTTAACAACCATCCAAAATACCCCGGTTCGGCTTCTAAAACTTCGGTAACTAACTTACCTTTGTGCTTTCCGAATGAAAAACATTCTTCGCCTTGTTTGTTATAAACTATAAAGCCTGCAAAATCTGCAAATTGCTTTCTAGAGCTGAACTCTGCTAAAAACTTCGTATCGTTTTCTATTTCATCATACTTAGCTATTTGTGCTTTTAGTACCTCGTAAGTTGCCCTGGTATCTGCTTCTGCTCCATGTGCGCCTTCTAGCTCTTCATGGCAATAAAACTTATAGGCGGCACTTAAGGTACGTTGTTCCATTTTATGAAAAATGGTTTGCACATCTACCGCTACACGGTTTTTCATATCGAAATCTACCTCAGCACGCAATAATTCTTCTGCCAATAGTGGAATATCAAACCTGTTTGAATTAAAACCTCCTAAGTCGGAATCTTTAATCATGTTATAAATATCTTTGGCAACTTCCTTAAATGTTGGTTTATCTGCAACATCTTCGTTTGTTATGCCATGAATAGCTATCACTTCATTTGGAATGATCATTTCTGGATTTACCAACCATGTTTTGCTTTCTTCCTTTCCGTTAGGGTGCACTTTTAAAATAGCAATTTCAACAATGCGGTCGGTGGTTATATTTACACCTGTTGTTTCTAGGTCGAAAAAACAAATGGGTTTGGTGAGGTTTAAATTCATTAGTTTTATTTTTCTGTTGAATAATTTGTCTTTAAATAGACAATTACAAAAATAAGGAAACCCAACCTTTTAATAAATTGGATTCGTCTTTTAAAATTTATTTTGATCGAAAAGAATTCCTCGACGTTTGCGTCGAGGTTTTCGTTGAAATTGTCATTGACTTCGTCGAATCTTCGATTTCCCGTGAAAATGGGAATCCAAATAGAGAATTTTGATTTTTGGCCCAAAAGCCAAAATGAAACGAGCGAAATACCTCTGTGGCTCTGCGAGGATAGTTCGTTTAAAAAAAATTCTTTATTGAGATTCCTGCCTCCGCAGGAATTTATATTTCCCTATTACTATCCCAAGCTTCCAGGTAATCTTTAACGGCTTTTACAAATTGCCCTCCTAAGGCACCATTTACCACACGGTGGTCGTAAGAGTGCGATAAAAACATGCGGTAACGGATACCTATAAAATCCCCTTCGTTGGTTTCAATCACTGCAGGTACTTTACGTATAGCTCCCAATGCCAAAATACCGACTTGTGGCTGGTTAATAATAGGTGTTCCCATAATGCTGCCAAAGGTACCTACATTGGTTACTGTATAAGTACCACCTTGTATATCGTCGGGTTTCAGTTGGTTGGCTCGTGCACGATTTGCCAAATCGTTAACTTGTTTGGTCATGCCTACTAGATTAAGCTGGTCGGCATTTTTAATAACCGGCACAATTAAATTCCCATCCGCCAACGATGCAGCCATTCCTAAATTGATATTTTTCTTTTTAACAATCGTATCTCCTTGTATGGAAATATTCATCATTGGAAAATCGCGAAGTGCTTTAGCCACTGCTTCCATAAAAATGGGCGTAAAGGTTAAATTTTCACCTTCACGTTTTAAAAACGCATCTTTTACTTTATTTCTCCAGTTCCAAATTTTGGTAACATCAGCTTCAATAAAACTTTGAACGTGCGCTGATGTTTGAACCGATTCTACCATGTGATGTGCAATAAGTTTGCCCATTCTGGTCATTTCAATAATTTCATCTTCACCACTTACTACAACTGGCGTTGGAGTTGGTTTTTGTTTTTCAGGTTGAATGGTTTTAACAGCCGGAGCTTCAGTTTCAGGTATTCCTGTTTCGGTTTTACCAGATTTATTTTGAATATAGTTTAGAATATCATTTTTTGTAACACGATTATCAATGCCGGTCCCAACAATACTATCGAGTTCTTGCTGCGAAACGCCTTCTTCTTTAGCTATATTTTTAACCAAGGGCGAATAAAAACGATCTTCACTTGAAACTACAGGTGTCGCTGTTTCTTTAGCTATAGCAATAGATTGACTTACAAACGCTGCGGCTTTTTCTTCTTCTACAGGAGATTCGTTTGAAGGTGTTTCTGAAACTTCTTCAATAGTACCATCTTCATCATCTTCCGTTTGAATGATTGCAATTGTTTGCCCAACTTGAACAATATCATCTACATTAAAAAATTTCTCAACTAAAATACCATCCACTTCACTTGGTACTTCGCTATCCACTTTATCGGTTGCGATTTCCAATACTGCTTCATCAAGTTCTATTGTATCTCCAACTTCTTTTAACCAAGATGTTATAGTCGCCTCTGCAACACTTTCTCCCATTTTGGGTAATTTAAGTTCAAACTTTGCCATATCAATAACGTAATACTTCTTTTCTATTTTCCGCTTGCAAAATTAATTAAAAAACATTGATTTTTTTAAATTATTTATAACAAAACTAATTTAAAACAACAATTTCACCTCTACTTATGGTGTTATCGCTTCCAAGTATAAAGTTAGCCTGCTTTGGTAGTATTTTGTAGGTAATGGATTTATCTTTTTTAGTGTCACTCATCATTACTATAATTTCTTTATAACTCAGCTTATTAGCATCAAAAATAACCTCTGTTCCATTTTCAAGGGTGTTTAAATTCGACTTTAAACTTAGCTTTTTTGGTAATGCTAGTTGCAAAGCATCATTCATTTTATCTGAAATAAAAACATAACCACTAATACGTTTTTCTTTGGCTACAGGCAATTTTCTAAACAAATAAACCACCCTAATACCAAGCCAAACAAACATGTCAAACAACAGGTTTTTCTTAAAGTGCTTTTTATAGAATATTTGCATGGCACCATAAAAACGACGTGCATAAAATTTGTCTTTTAATGTACTTTCTCCTTTGTAATGAATGATCGTTGTAGCTCCAAAATAGTAATTCTCGTAACCCGATTTTAATACTTTATAAGACAAATCGATATCTTCACCATACATAAAATAATCTTCATCAAACCCTTTTACCTTATGATATAAATCTCGTTTCATCAACATAAAAGCACCAACTAAAATATCGGTTTTCCCTATCTCATTTTCATTTAAATGATTGGCATAATAGGCTTCTGAATTTCCATATACTTTTTTAAATGCCGCATTTATATAAGGAATATTTCGTTTGCTTTCTGGCAGAAAAACACCAGATCCATTTATAAGCCTACATCCTACAATCCCTATTTTTTCCTTACTTTCAGCAAAGCTTAAAAGTAATGTAAACGTGTCTTCTGCAACAACCGTATCTGGGTTTAAAATGCACAAATACTCGCCTTTTGCCTGAGAGACACCTATATTATTTCCTTTTGAAAACCCAAAATTCTCTTTGTTTTCTATTAGTGTAATTTCGGGAAATAAATCTTTCACCATTTGGCAACTACCATCTTCAGAATTATTATCGACTACAATAATTTCTGCATCAATAGTTTCGATTGCCGCTTGTACACTTTTTATACAGAGTTCTAAAAAGTAACGGACATTATAATTTAGTATAACAATAGATAACTTCAAAAGATCATTATAGTTTTAAAGAAGATTCAAACGGCACTCTATTAACTATACTTCTTCCAAGGGTAATCTCATCGGCATATTCCAATTCATCGCCAACCGAAATGCCTCTAGCAATGGTTGATGTAAAAACTTGGTACTCCTGAATTTGTTTAAAAATATAAAAATTGGTGGTATCGCCTTCCATTGTAGAGCTTAACGCAAAAATAAGTTCTTTTATTTTGCCTTCTTTTACTTTGTTTACCAATGAAACAATATTTAAATCGTGTGGACCGATACCATCCATAGGCGAAATTTTACCTCCTAAAACATGGTAAAGACCTTTAAAGGAACTGGTGTTTTCAATGGCCATAACATCACGAATATCTTCTACCACACAAACAAGGGTTTCATCCCTATTAGGGTTTGAGCAAATTTCACATAAATCGACATCACTAATATTATGGCACGATTTACAAAACTTGACATCATTCCGCATGGTTTGCAAAGCTTCAGATAATGCCGTTGTTTGCTCTTTAGGCTGCTTTAACAGATGCAACACCAAACGCAAAGCGGTGCGTTTACCAATCCCTGGCAATTGCGACATTTCGTTAACAGCACGTTCAAGTAATTTTGAAGAGAATTCCATAGACTGCGAATTTAACACTTTTTGGCACAACTTAAAGAATGCAATACAAAAGAATAAATATGCATTCCAAGAAACTGTTTTAATTTTGTATTTTGGCTACCTAATCTAAACACATGAGCGCTACACAAATCATTCTACTTATTGCTGCCTATTTTGGAATGCTTATTATCATATCCTATTTCACTGGAAAAGAAAACTCTAACGATGCTTTTTTCAAAGCGAACAAATCGGCTCCATGGTATTTAGTGGCTTTTGGAATGATTGGTGCTTCACTATCTGGGGTTACTTTTATTTCGGTTCCTGGTTGGATTGAAGCTTCGCAATTCAGCTATATGCAAGTAGTTTTTGGCTATATAGTAGGCTACTTGGTAATTGGAACCGTGTTACTCCCTTTGTATTATAAACTCAATTTAACATCTATTTACACCTATTTGGAAGAACGCTTTGGAAACTATGCTTATAAAACCGGAGCGTCGTTTTTTTTAATTTCCCGTGTTGTTGGTTCTAGTTTTAGGTTGTATCTCGTTGCAAATGTGTTACAAATAATATTGTTTGACGAATTAGGCATCCAATTTTGGCAAACGGTGACCATAACTGTAGCATTAATTTGGCTGTACACGTTTAAATCGGGTATAAAAACCATTATTTGGACCGATACGCTTCAAACCCTATTTATGCTTATTGCTGTAGGGGTTTCCATTTATTATGTTAGTACCGATTTGGGCATAAGCGGCGGTAATCTTTTAGGCTATATTTTAGATAGTGATTTGTCTAAAACCTTCTTCTTTGATGATTATAAGTCTGAAAATTACTTTTGGAAACAGTTTATTTCTGGCGCATTTATAGCAATAGTAATGACAGGTTTGGATCAAGATATGATGCAAAAAAACTTAACATGTAAATCGCTTAAAGATGCACAAAAAAACATGTTTTGGTTTACGATTGTTTTAACGATTGTCAATTTTATTTTTTTAAGTTTAGGTTTACTTTTAACTGTATATGCCCAACAACTTGGTATTGATGCACACAAAGACGCACTGTTCCCCATACTTGCAAAAAACCATTTGGGTGTTGGCATTTTTATTTTCTTTCTTATTGGCCTAATTGCCGCTGCTTATAGTAGTGCCGACAGTGCATTAACAGCCTTAACAACATCATTTAGTATAGATATTCTAGACATCGAAAAAAAATACGATACGGCAAAACAAATTACCATAAGAAAGCAAATTCACATCTTAATTTCCCTATTACTAATATTGGTTATTGTAGCGTTTAAATATATTATTAAAGATGAAAGTGTTATAGCCAAACTATTTGTTTTTGCAGGTTATACCTATGGACCACTTTTAGGTCTTTACAGTTTTGGACTCTTTACAAAATGGCAGGTTAAAGATAAATTAGTACCCGTTATAGCTATTCTATCGCCTATATTATCTTATATAATAAGTATAAATAGCTTAAAATGGCTCGATTTTGATTTCGGATTCTTTATTTTAATCTTAAACGGATTCCTTTCCTTTTTAGGATTAATACTGATTCGTAGAAAGCAACACTAACGAACAAGCAGCTTCAAAAGGAATAGTATTCTCCTTTAAAATTTTATATAACTCAGGATTCTCGGTTCCGGGATTGAAGATAACGCGCTTCGGTTTTAACAACACTATATAATCATAATACATGATCTGATTTTTAGGGTTCAGATACAAGGTTACTGTATGTAAATTTTCAAAAGACACCAATTCTGTATGAATGGTCACACCTGCAACCACACCTTGCCTCAACCCTAAAGCTACTGTTTCAATATTCTGACTTACAAGTTTTTTAATTACATAATTTGAATACCTACTAGGGTTTAAAGATGCCCCAAGCACCAACGTTTTTTTATTCATCTGTTTATATTTATTATTTTAATCTGATCGGATGGAACACCCTAAATAATCATCCTTATGTGTCCGAATTCCAGTCTCATGGGTGTTTCATATGTTAATATTTAATATTTTTTTAAAGGTCGATGCCTGTCCAAAAAGTTTTTCTTTACTGTTCAATAATTTGACAATATATGTCAGAATGTTAAAAGGATGTTAATGTACAATAAAACAGTAACAGATTATAACAATCTTCGTCTAGTTTATATTCAATCAAAAAACAATCAATCAAATGAAAAAATCATTCTTAGTATGCGTTTTCCTCTTGTCTATAATAAACAAAACGCATGCTACCAATCCGAAATTGTCAGACGACAAAACCGGTACTATATCCGGCAAAGTATTAGACGCTACTTTAAAACAGCCCTTACCCTACGTAAACATCATAATAAAGAACACTAAAGAAGAAGTTTTAACAGGTGGTATTACTTCTGAAGACGGTAGCTTTAAAATTGAAAAAGTTGAAGAGGGAAAAGTCATAGTAAGTATCCAATATATAGGCTACAAAACCATTAGAAAAGAAGTTTCAATTAAAAAAGGCAGTTACGATATAAACTTAGGCAATATCTTTTTAGAAGAAGCCGCCGAAGGTTTAGACGAAGTCACTGTCATTGCAGAAACCTCAACAATTCAACAAAAAGTAGATAGAAAAGTTATAACCATTGGTAAAGACTTAGCTGCAACAGGTAGCGCATCCGAATTAATGGTAGGCATTCCTTCGGTTGGTGTTGATGCTCAAACTGGTGATATTAGCTTACGAGGAAACCAAAATGTACGTGTCATGGTTGATGGTAAATTGTCTAACATACCAACAGCACAATTGTTAAAACAAATTCCTTCAACAGCTATAAAATCTATTGAATTAATCACCAATCCTTCAGCAAAATACAACCCTGAAGGCATGAGTGGTATTATAAACATCATACTGCACAAAAACACGATGGTAGGTTTTAACGGTAATGTAAACATTGGTTTAACCCACCAAATAGAAGCTAAATTCAATAGCTCATTGGATATGAATTACCGCAACGGAAAATTCAATTTGTATGGCAGTTATAGCAACAATATCTCTAAAAACAGAAATAAAGGTTTTATATCTAGACCCGAAAACAACTCGGAACAGTTCTTTAAATTTTTAGATAAAAGACAATCACATTTGTATAAGGTTGGCGTTGATTTTTATTTAGATGATAAAAACACCGTGTCTGTTTTCACTACGCAGAACACCTCTGAAAGTAGTAATAATGGACAAACAGATGCTATATTTTATAATGATGCATCATTCAATCAAAGCCAACTTTTTGTTTCTAACAGCGACAACCTATCGTCACAATATAATTTTGATTACAAACACGATTTCTCAAAAGAAGGTCATAATATAGAACTAGAAGTTGACTATAATATTTTTGAAGATGATAGACCTGTTGATTTTATGTTCTTATTAGGATCAAATAAAGATTATAAAGATTTTAATAATACCGACAGAAAAAGCACAACCATAAATTTAGATTATATAAATCCGTTAAGTGAAAAGTCTAAATTAGAATTAGGATTAGAAGCACGTTTATTTAATTCGGATATTGCATACGCATCTACTGGTGATTCATATAACAATGCTGGTGTTTTAAGACCGACTCCAAGCACCGCGTTCGATTATACGAGAGACATTTACTCAGCTTATGTTAACTTTAACAAACAATTTGAAAAATGGAGCTATCAAATAGGTGTACGTGCTGAAAACGTGCACGAAGATGCCATAGCATTATCATCGGAAGCCGCAAGTACCGAAACTTTTAAGAATGATTATTTCGAACTCTATCCATCCATATTTTTCACTTATTCCCCTTCTGAAAAAAACTCATACCAATTAAGTTACAGTCGTCGTGTTGATAGACCGGGCATAGACCAAGTAAACCCTATTAAAGAATGGAGTTCCCCTTTAATTTCATCGTATGGAAATATTGACTTACAACCACAATTCACAAACTCCATTGAAGCTAATTATACCAGAACACTAAAAGATAAAAAAGGTACTGTAACTGGTGGTATCTTTTACCGTATCATTAACGATGATATGAATAGAGCCCTATTTATAGATAGAACCGACATTAATTCTGGACGTGTTATCTTAACTCATGATAATTTTGATAACACTACCGCTTATGGAATGGAATTATCATCCAATTACAAACCAACAAAATGGTGGAATATTAATTCCAGTTTCGATTTATATTCACAAGTACAAAGAGGTATTGCTGAAAGTTTAACGGCCCCTATAGAAACCGCAACTATAGATGATATTGAAACCAACATTGATGAAATTGACAATGTGGCATGGAATTTTAGAATGTTCAACAATTTTAGCTTAAGTAAAACAGTGAGTTTCACAGCTTTTGGTTTTTACCGGGGAAAAAACAGATCGTTACAATTTGATAGAAAACCTATGTATTTTGTAAATCTTGGTGCCCGGGTTGGTTTTGCTCAAGGCAAAGGAACATTTAGCTTTAATGTGAATGATGTTTTCGACACTATGGAATTTGCTTTTAATGGTAAAAAACCATTTGTTCAAAACGGTGCCTTTAACTGGGAAAGCAATACATGGAATATTGGCCTATCTTATAGATTTGGTGGCGGAAAATACCGTGCTAAAGCTAGAAAGAGCAGAGATAATAATGAAGAATCCGGTGGTGGAGGCTTTATGTAACACACCATTTAATAGCTTGCATTAATAGTTGATGGTTAGTATTAATGTTTGCTGTTAAATAAGAAAACCCAAAGTAGTTCCACTTTGGGTTTTTGCTTTTTTAGAATTTATTTTTATCACAAATGTTAAATTTAAAAAAAACACTAATTTCACACAATATGCACACTATCAAAACGTTGTAATATGATACAATCTAGCATACGGAAGAATAATTATTATAAGAGTTAGTCACCTTCGCATAAAAAATTCCGTAACAAAGATTTGTATCCATATACATGAAAACTCGAAAATTATCTTTCGAGTTTTTTTTGTATTGTGTTAAAAATGAGTTAAATAGATATATTGATGCAATATTTCACAATATTATACGTCTACTATATCAGATTCTTCACAATAGTAAAGTGTTAGTTGAAGTTGATTAATAGCTAGAGAAGCCCAAAACCGTTAAGTTTTGGGCTTTTCGTTTTTAATACTAATAAATTTTATACCCATTTAATAATAGCACTTGCCCAAGTAAAACCACTTCCAAAAGCAGCAAGCACCACGTTGTCTCCCGGTTTTATTTTGCCTTCTTCCCAAGCTTCAGTAAGTGCAATAATAACAGAAGCTGCGGTAGTATTACCATATTTCATAATATTATTAAAAACTTGATCATCGCTTAAACCAAACTTCTTTTGAATGAATTGTGCGATACGCAAATTCGCTTGATGCGGAATAAGCATATCTATGTCTTCTTTCTTCAAATGGTTTGCTTGTAAACCCTCTTCAATAACCTCACTAAAACGAACGACAGCATGTTTAAACACAAACGTTCCATCCATATACGGAAAATACGATACATCCTCTTCGCCAGCTTCCAAAATTTCCGGTACCCAATGTGCAATACTCGGTGAAGCAACAATTAACTTATCAGCATACTTGCCTTCACTATGCAAATGGGTTGATAAAATACCTTTTGTAGTGTCCTCTTCCCTAGTCAACACACAGGCACCTGCACCATCACCAAAAATAACAGTTACTCCACGACCTCGCGTCGTTTTATCCAATCCATTACTATGGTATTCGGCTCCTATAACCAAAATATTTTTATACATGCCCGTTTTAATAAACTGATCAGCTACCGAAATGGCGTACACAAAACCCGAGCATTGGTTTCTAACATCCAAAGCACCAATAGTTTGCATGTCCAATAAATCCTGAATTTGCACACCACAACCAGGAAAATAATAATCGGGACTTAAAGTCGCAAATACAATAAAATCAATAGCGTCTTTGGTTAAGCCTGCACGTTCAATAGCTATCTTAGCAGCTTTTGCTCCCATAACTGCCGAGGTATCATCGGTTCCTTCTTTTATCCAACGCCGTTCTTTAATACCTGTACGTTCTTGTATCCAAGCGTCATTGGTATCCATCATTTTAGCTAAATCATCATTAGTAACCACATTATCTGGCACATATTTACCTAATCCTATAATTTTTGAATTATACATACTTCCCTCAATTTAATAGAATACAAAGTACAACAACTCAAACAAAATTCCAATTATTAAAATTCATTCTAAAAATCGGTAATCATCAATCGCTATTCGGTAGTCAACAATGTCAGTTTGTCACATTTTATTAATTGGCATTTTTGTTGACTAACCCTATTAAGGAAATTAAAAACGAATGTTTAACAGTTTTCCGTCTTCACGGAAAAGAAAAAATAATAAATTCATTATGACAAAAGGAAGTATTAATGTTTCCGTAGAGAACATTTTCCCTCTCATTAAAAAATTCTTGTATAGCGACCACGAAATATTTTTACGTGAGCTAATTAGTAACGGTACCGATGCTACTTTAAAGCTAAAACACCTTACAAGCATAGGAGAATCTAAATCGGAGTATAGCAACCCACAAATTGAGGTTAAAATAGACAAAAAAGGCAAAAAGCTTCATGTTATTGACCAAGGTTTGGGTATGACTGCCGAAGAAGTTGAAAAATACATCAACCAAGTGGCTTTTTCCGGTGCTGAAGAGTTTTTGGATAAATATAAGGATTCCGCTAAAGATTCAGGAATTATTGGTCATTTCGGATTAGGTTTCTACTCAGCATTTATGGTCGCTGAAAAAGTAGAGATTATCACAAAATCGCATACTGATGCACCTGCTGCTCATTGGACTTGTGACGGCTCGCCTGAATTTACTTTAGAAGCATCAGACAGAACCGAAAGAGGTACTGAAATTATTCTCCACATTGCTGATGACTCTACCGAATTTTTAGAAGAGTCTCGTATTAGTGCATTATTACAGAAATATAACAAGTTTATGCCAGTTCCAATTAAATTTGGAACTAAAGAAATTAACGATCCAGAGCATGAACCTGCAACAATTACTGATAAAGACGGTAAAGAAACCAAAGAACCTCAACGTAAGATTACAGTTGATAATATCATCAACAATCCAAATCCAGCTTGGACTAAACAACCTACCGATTTAAATGATAAAGACTATAAAGATTTCTACCGCGAATTGTATCCAATGCAGTTTGAAGAGCCTTTATTTAACATTCACTTAAATGTAGATTATCCGTTCAATTTAACCGGTATTTTGTATTTCCCAAAAATGGGTCAGGATTTCAATATCCAAAAAGATAAAATCCAACTGTACCAAAACCAAGTGTATGTTACTGATAATGTAGAAGGTATTGTACCAGAATTTTTAACCATGCTTCGCGGTGTTATTGATTCACCAGACATCCCTTTAAACGTTTCGCGTAGTTATTTACAAGCCGATGGGGCGGTTAAAAAAATCTCATCTTACATTACTAGGAAAGTTGCCGATAAATTAAAATCGTTATTCAACAATAACCGTGAAGATTTTGAAGCAAAATGGAACGATATTAAAATCGTGATTGAATATGGAATGCTTTCAGAAGAAAAATTCTTTGAAAAAGCGAACGATTTCGCACTCTATCCGACAGTCGATGGCACCTACTATACCTACGATGAATTATTCAACAAAATAAAAGCAAATCAAACCGATAAAGATGGCAAATTAGTCATTTTATATGCTTCCGATAAAGAAGCACAACATGCTTATATTGAAACTGCAAAAACAAAAGGCTATGAAGTATTGTTGTTAGATTCGCCTATCGTATCGCATTTAATTCAGAAACTGGAAAGCACTAAAGAAAACATCAACTTTGCACGTGTAGATGGTGATCATATCAACAAGTTAATACAAAAAGAAGACACCGAGATTTCTAAATTAACTGAAGAGCAAAAAACAGCATTAGAAACCCTCTTAAAAGAAGTCATTCCTTCAGAAAAATTCATGGTACAGTTAGAAGCTATGGATAGTGATGCCTCACCGTTCATCATTACACAACCGGAATTTATGCGTCGTATGAAAGAGATGCAGCAAACTGGCGGTGGCGGTATGTTTGGCATGGGCGGTTTCCCTGAAATGTATAATTTGGTAGTAAACACAAACTCTAAATTAGTTGGTGAGATTTTAGAAACTAAAACCAAAAACAAACAAGAACGTCTAATTAACCAAAGTTTGGATTTAGCACGTTTATCCCAAGGTTTATTAAAAGGTGAAGAACTTACTAAATTTATTAAGCGCAGTTATGAGATGATTAAGTAATCTTCCATTCCCTCGAAGGAGGGAATCTCATCCTATATAAATCAAAAACCATTTTGTGAATTCAGAGTGGTTTTTTTTATTGTGTGTGTGAGAAGAAAAGCATACTTTAGTTCTAATATTTTATAATAAAAACTTTCTCACAGATTGACCCTAATTATATTATTAAATCATGAAATATTTTATCCTCATATTATTTTTAACTTCAACGATACCATCAACATATTGTCAAGAAACAAGTATAGATAAAAAAATACAAAAAATGATGAATGTTATAGGGTCAAGTCAAAGATTCGACGCCATTTTGGAAAATCTCATAGAGATGCAAAAAGAAAATTACAAGGAAATTATTAGTGAAGACTATTGGCACATTTTAAAAAATGAAGTTAGAAAAAATGGTTTTAATGATTTGGTTGAAATACTAATTCCAATTTACAAGAAACATTTAACAGAATCTGAGATTGATTCAATAATTGAGTTTTACGAAAGTGAGGCTGGTCAAAAAATGGTAAGTAAGTTTCCTCTAATATCTAAAGAGTCCATGCAGGCGGGAGTCGAATGGGGAGCAAAACTTAATGATAAAATTTCTGAAAAAATAAATTCCGAAAATGAATTTAAATTTAATATAAAATTGGAAGCTTGTGGTTCTTTTAAAGAAGGAAAGTTTAGCTATCAACTTCCAGATGGAACATTGGTGAGTATTAAAAGAAAAGGAAACAAACAAATAGAAACGACTAAGGTTGGTGAAATAACTTCGAGAATAGAATGGTTAAGCGATTGTCGATATAATATTTGGGAGCTTGACGAAAACAATGAAAAAGTAACAACAGAACCTATACAGGTAAACATCTATGAAATAGATGGGAATTCATATAAATTTATAGCTAAAATGCAAAGTGATGATTTTTATAGCTTAGGACAACTAGAGATGGTTGAATAAATTATTTAAACTTTAATTCATGCAAATAACCTCCACCAACATAGCGAAACCAACCACCATTATTTTTAATGGTCAAGAAGTCGTTACGGGCATTTACAAAATCCCAACCAATCGGCCTATTTACCTAGGAAAAGAAAACGTGAAAGACGATGAAGTAACCGATAGGAAATTCCACGGTGGCGAATTTAAAGCCTGCTATTTGTTTTCTGAAAATCATTATGACTATTGGAAAAACCTATATCCCGATTTAAATTGGAACTACGGCATGTTTGGCGAAAACCTAACCGTTTCTGGCTTAGATGAAACCAAGATACATATTGGCGACGTTTATAAAGTAGGCAAAGCTTTAATACAAATAACCCAACCTCGAGAGCCTTGTTTTAAATTCGGAGTAAAATTTGGAAACCAAAATGTATTAAAGCAATTTATAGAACACGGCTATCCAGGAACCTATGTACGCATTTTAGAGGAAGGTTTCGTAAAAACAGGCGATGTGTTTACCCTTATTGAACCCGCCAAAAACAGTTTAACAACACATCAGTTTTACAACCTGTTGTTTTCAAAACATAAAAACCAAGAACACGTAGCTTTAGCTATAGAAAATGATGCACTTCCTTTAGGAAAAAGAGAGAAGTTGCGTGCGTTTATAATTTAGTTCATCCTTTTTTAATTTCAGCATACTATAGTTATTGGAAAATAATGTGGCCCTGAAACAAGTTCAGGGTGACGAAGAAACACATTATCTTTTCAACTATATTTGTTACCATAATTTATGTAGTATTTTGAAAGACCTTTTACTCATCACGCCTCCGTTTACGCAATTAAACACGCCCTACCCTGCTACATGCTATTTAAAAGGTTTTTTAAACACTAAAAACATCCCTTCGTTTCAAATGGATTTGGGTATTGAAGTGATTTTAGAATTATTTTCAAAAAAAACATTTCAGCATCTTTTTGAATTAGCTGCTAAAAATAATCGCATCACTTCTGAAAATGCACAAAGAATTTATACGCTAAGAGACGCTTATTTACAACCTTTGGATGATATCATTGCCTTTCTACAAGGCAAAAAACCAACCTTCGCCAGACAAATTTGCACCAATCATTTTTTACCACAAGCATCTCGTTTTGAGCAATTGGATGAATTGGATTGGGCGTTCGGTAATATGGGTATGCAAGACAAAGCCAAACATTTAGCCACTTTATATCTTGAAGATTTATCCGATTTTATTGTGGAATGCATCGATGATAATTTTGGTTTTAGTCGCTATGCCGAACGCTTGGGGCACAGTGCCAATTCGTTTGATGACTTATACCAACAATTACAAAATGAGCCAACATATATTGATAGGATTACTTTAAACATTCTTGAAGAAAAACTAAAAAGTATTCAACCCAGGCTGGTGTGTTTTTCAGTACCGTTTCCCGGGAATTTATATAGTGCGTTTCGATGTGCCCAATATATAAAAACCAACTACCCCCATATTAAAATAGCGATGGGAGGCGGATTCCCAAATACCGAATTACGGTCGGTTACAGACGTTCGGGTATTCCAATTTTTCGATTTTATTACGTTGGATGATGGCGAATTGCCAATTGAATTATTATCCTCCCCCAGCCCCTCCGAAGGAGGGTATAAACGCACCTTTCTTTTAGAAAACGAAAAAGTCGTTTATAAAAACAACAGTACCAAACCAGATTACAAACAAAGTGATCTCGGCACACCCGATTATTCCGATTTACTTTTAGACAAGTACATCTCTGTCATAGAAATTGCCAATCCCATGCACAGTTTGTGGAGCGATGGACGATGGAACAAACTCACCATGGCACACGGTTGCTATTGGGGCAAATGTACGTTTTGCGATATTTCGTTGGATTATATTAAAATTTACGAACCCATTGCTGCCAAATTATTGGTGGACCGCATGGAACAACTCATAGCACAAACGGGCGAAACAGGGTTTCATTTTGTTGATGAAGCAGCACCTCCTGCACTCATGAAAGCCCTAGCTTTAGAAATTATAAAACGTAAACTCACGGTTACTTGGTGGGCCAACATTCGGTTTGAAAAAAACTTCACCAAAGATTTGTGCCTGTTGCTAAAAGCCTCAGGTTGTATTGCGGTTTCTGGCGGACTGGAAGTGGCTTCCGATAGGTTATTGGCACTTATTGACAAAGGCGTCACCGTGGCACAAGTGGCGCAAGTCACACGCAATTTTACCGAAGCCAACATCATGGTACATGCCTATTTAATGTATGGCTACCCCACGCAAACCGTTCAGGAAACTGTGGATAGTTTGGAAATGGTGCGTCAATTATTCGAAATTGGCGTGTTGCAATCGGGGTTTTGGCACCAATTCGCCTTAACAGCACACAGCCCCATTGGCTTAAACCCTGCTGAATACCATATCATCCCAAATACCAAACCCATTACGTTTGCCAATAACGATATCGCCTTTACCGACACGACGGGCATTGACCACAACCAATTCAGTTTCGGATTGAAAAAGTCACTTTTTAACTATATGCACGGCATTGGCTTTGAATTGCCGTTACAAGATTGGTTTGATTTTAAAATCCCGAAAACCACCATTAAACCCGATTTTATTTATAACTGTTTAGAAACTGATGTTCATTTCAACATCAAACCAACTGCAAAAATACTGTGGTTGGGCACAAAGCCTTTGGTAATAGAAACATCCAAAACAAAGAAGGGACAAACCTATCACACATTGCAAGCGCTATTTCATACGACAACCGAAACCTTTACGGTGACTTTAGATAAAGATAAAGGCAACTGGTTTTTAAATAAGCTGGATTCGTTGCGCCCAAGCAGCCCACAACTACCCTCATTTTTAGAACTAAAAAAAGATTTTGAAAGTCAGTTTGAGGATTTTGAGTTGTTTTGGTTTTCTAAATCCATGAACGTTTTACGAGAGCATGGGTTGTTGGTTTTGTGATGAATTCAGATTTTAATTTGTTTTTTGTAAACTTATATGTTTACTTTTTATGTAATTTGTAACTACATAAATTTACATTAAATCCAAAACATGTCCGATATTTTTAAAGCACACATTAATAAATTCGCAACTGTTAGCGGCGAAGAGTTTGAAGATATTCTATCCTATTTCCAATTTAAAAGCATACTAAAAAAAGACAATCTTCTTGAAGAAGGACAGGTTTGTAAATCCAATTTCTTTGTATTAAATGGCATTCTCCGTAAATTTTTTATAAATGAAAAAGGCACAGAGCAAACTACCGAATTTGCCATAGAAAATTGGTGGATGACTGAAACATTCTCCTTTATAAACCAATCGCCTACAGAATTTTATATTCAAGCTGTAGAAAATACAGAACTCTTGTATATAGATAAAATGGCTTATGAAAAACTTTTGAAAACACATCCTGTTATGGAAAAATATTTCCGTTGTATTTATCAAAAAGCCTATGCTGCTGCTCAAATGCGAATTAAATTTCTTTATGGTTTTTCGAGGGAAGAACTCTATTATCATTTTCTAAAAGCACAGCCTGAATTTCTACAGCGTGTACCACAATACCTCATTGCTTCTTATTTGAATTTCACTCCAGAGTATTTAAGCGAAATCCGTAAAAAAGGGATTTCTTAAACCAGTTTAAGTTTTTCTTCTTGGCTGTTTTCCAACTTTGTATTGTTAAATTTAAAGAACAAAATAATGGAAAAACGCATCAACATCAATCAAGTAGAACCGCAAGCATATAAAGCTATGTATGGATTAGAAAGCTACTTAACAAAGGCTGATATATCTAAAACATTAAAAAATCTGATCAAAATTCGTGCGTCGCAAATCAATAATTGCGCATACTGTATCGATATGCATACCAAAGAGGCCTTAAAACATGGAGAAACCAATCAGCCTATCTTTTTGGTGAGCGCATGGAAAGAAGCCATCAAATTCTTTACTGAAGAAGAACAAACGGTGTTGGCGATGACTGAAGAAATCACACTCATTCATCAAAATGGTCTAAGCAAAGACACTTACCAGAAAGCGACTAGAATTTTTACCGAAAACCAAATAGCACAAATTATTATGGTTATTGTTACCATTAATGCCTGGAATCGTATTGCGGTAAGCACACATAAAGAGATTGAATAACAATAGGGTTCTGCCACGAATGCACTTATAAAAACAGAGTGTATTCGTGGCTATTTTTAAAATAGTAGAATTGTAAAGATCCTATGAGTTCTATAAAAGGGACATGTTAAATAAATGCATAAAAGCTCCACATCAAACTATTATAATACTTTCAATTCATTTAAGCACCCCTAAATAATCTCCTCCACATGCTTTTTAATATTTGCCGAAATCTTTTCAATAGGTAAATCGTTGGCATCAATCCCAAAAGGATCTTCAATTTCTTCGGCAATCAACTCTAAACTTGCCAATACATAAAAAATAAAAATAACGACTGGGATGGCGTAATACCCCAAGCTAAACACATAACCAAAGGGCAAGGTCATGATATAGAAAAAGATAAACTTTTTAATAAACGCACTGTATGAATATGGAATGGGCGTGTTTTTAATACGCTCGCAAGCACCACAAATATCTGTAAACGACTGTAATTCGGCATTCAAAATAATAAGTTGGTCGCCCGTAATTTTTTCTTGCTCATGCAAATCGTTAACCTTTTGGTACATCATGGTAGCCACTTGGTTTGGTCGGTGCTTGTGATTGTCTAATTCTATCCCATCATACAATTGCAAACTGGTTTCTTTATCGGTTAAATGTTTTGACAATATAGAAGCATAGCTAGGAATCAATTTCTTAAAATACACCCTATCATGTTCTTCTTTTAAAATAACACTGAGCTTCATGGCTAAATTCCGACTGTTGTTAACCAATGCACCCCATAGTTTTCTACCTTCCCACCAGCGGTCGTAAGCTGTATTGGTTCTAAACACCAACAATAGGGAAATGACGAAACCCAGCATACCATGCATGACGGTAATGTTTGATAAATGGTTTTTCTCGGATAATTTCCAATATTCAAGTTCCAAATACCCGACGCCACCTGTGTAAGCACCTATAAATAGCATCATAGGAATCAGTTTTCTGAACGTATCCGATTTATGAAATCTAAAAATAAAAGTAATCCAGTCTTTGGGGTTGTATTGTACCATGGGTTATTGTGCTCATTATAATTGCGCTGCAAAATTAGATAATGTTTAGCACCCAACTACCTTAAAATATAATAAAAATTAGCCTAACAACTTTTGTGTATCTTTGCAGCAAATCATCATACATGTCGTTTAAAGACCTACAACTTAACAGACCCATTTTAAGAGCCATTGCCGAAGCTGGTTACGATAACCCTACATTGGTACAAGAAAAAGCCATTCCTTTGGTTTTAGCAAAAAAAGATGTGGTTGTATCTGCCCAAACCGGCACAGGCAAAACCGCTGCGTTTGCATTGCCTATTTTACAATTATTGTTCGATAAACAAGATGCCAGTAAAAAAGGCAAGAAAATTAAAGCATTAATTATAAGCCCTACGCGCGAATTAGCCATTCAAATAGACGAAAATTTCAAAAAATACAGCACTTATACCAATTTAAGAACGACGGTCGTTTTTGGAGGTGCTTCCATTGAGCCTCAAATTGATGTGTTAAAAAAAGGGGTTGATATTTTAATTGCTACGCCTGGGCGTTTGCTCGACTTGCACAAACAAGATATTATTAACCTCGATTATATTGAAACACTGGTTTTGGATGAAGCCGATTTAATGTTGGATATGGGTTTTATAGACGACGTTAAAAAAATTGAGCGTTTATGTACCAAAGAAAAACAGATTTTATTGTTTTCGGCAACCATCCCTTTTAAAGTAGAGCAACTGGCAAACACCATATTAAATACGCCCGAGCGTGTTGAAGTCGCACCAAATTCGTCCACTTCAAAAAACGTCAACCAAGTATTGTATTACGTGCCAAAACGCAATAAAATAGAATTGTGTTTGCACTTACTAAGAAACGATATTAAAGGCAGCATTCTTATTTTTAGACGCACCAAATTTGGGGTTGAAAAATTAGAACAAACCCTTAAAAAAAACGGTTACAAAGTGGATAGTATCCACGGCGATAAAAGTCAGAATTTAAGAGAAGAAGCTTTAAACAACTTCAAAACCAATAAAGTAAATATTTTAATAGCTACCGATGTAGCGGCACGTGGTATTGACATAAACGAACTGGATGCGGTAATAAATTTCGATTTACCAAACGTACCGGAAACTTATGTACACCGTATCGGAAGAACTGCTAGAGCTGGAAAATCCGGTAACTCCTATTCGTTTTGTTCTGCCGATGAAAAAACCTATGTAGCAAGCATTCAACAGCTTATTCAATTACAACTGGACGTTATTGAAGACCATCCGTATCCATTAGACCCTAAAGCAAAAAAAGAAATACACCGAACACCCGGAAAAAGCAAGCACAAAAAAGGGCGCAAAAGTGAATCTTCCAAAAAGAAAAAGAAACGTTGGTACTAAATCACAAGAAATTACGTTATATATTAAGTATCTTCGCCAAAAGAAAAAAGATCAAGAGACTTCTCCCTACCATACTAACTAACGGATTTAAAATTTAAACAGTAATGGATTTTACAAACCCACTAGTTTATGGTATTCCCTTTTTTTTGGGGCTCATTTTACTTGAGCTTACTTACAGTAGAACCCATGACCATAAAAGTCTTTATAAATGGAAAGATTTAGCTTCCAGTCTTACAATGGGCGTTGGATCGGTAGTTATAGCGCCTTTAATAAAAACTATTTCTGCTATAATTATTTTCAATTACTTATACGAATTGTGCAACCCTATGGTTGATGGCATTCGCACCAATATTATGGGTTGGGAATCTTTTGGTTATTCTTGGCCCGTTTGGATAGCCTGCCAGTTTTTAGACGATTTTACCTATTATTGGTTTCACAGACAAAACCATATGGTACGCTTTTTATGGGCAGCACACATCGTGCATCATTCTTCAGAAAATTTCAATCTGGGAACAGCTGTTAGAAATGGTTGGTTCACCATATTATATAAACCATTATTTTACATGTGGCTACCCGCAATAGGATTTCCGCCCGAGATGGTCATTGTATGCTTAGGAATCGAAGCGCTTTGGCAATTTCAGTTACATTCTGCTTACATTCCAAAAATGGGAATCATTGAAAAAGTATTTAATACCCACACCATGCACCAAGTACATCATGCTAAAAACATAGAATATATGGATAAAAATCATGGTGGATTTTTAAATATGTTCGATAAACTATTTGGAACCTGGAAAGAATTAGATGAGAATATAGATATTGAATATGGTGTAACAAAACCACCAAATTCCTATAATCCTTTGGTGATATTAACGCATGAATATAAAGACATTTGGAACGATATGAAAAAGAGTCCAAATCTATATCACAAATTTATGTATGCCTTTGGCTCGCCTGGATGGAGTCATGATGGAAGCACTTTAACCATCAAACAAATGCGTAAGGAAATTGAATTGGCAAACAAAAGAACAATTGAAAATAATTTGGAGGTACCAAACACTAATTTTCAAACCGTTGATTAAAATGATGTTTTAAAAATGATATTTGAATACAAACCATCACGCCAAAAAGTACAATAGCATACGTTAACGTTTTAGATATTGTAAAACTTGGTATTTTAAAATTTGAAAGTGCTTGAGCAATGCCATTATTAGAAAACATACTAAAATCAATCGTATTTAACCACCCAGAAGAGGATGTTTGATTTCCAAATAGCACAAAAAAGACCAAGATTAAAAATCCAACCAAAATAAAAATCCAACCCGTTTTTGAAATTAAAGGTTTATACGCAATTACTTTGTTGTGGCTTAACCCTGAAACTTGAGACATTACAGTATTTGTAAAGTCAAAAGAAGGCGTTTCCAAAGGCGCATCTTTCATAACTTTTTTAGCTAATTGGTCTAAATATTTATCTGTTTGCTCGTTCATAACTTTCAATTATTTCTGGTTCTAATCGCTGCTTTAAAATGGCTGCTAGCTTTTTTCGGCTTCTAAACAGCTTTACTTTTACGTTATTGGGAGTTAAACCCATCACTTTGGAAATGTCGTCTAAAGACTGCTCTTCAAAGTAATACAAAGTTAGCAAAAAACCATCTTCATTGGGCAATAATGACATACAATCCTGAATGGCTTGCTCCCGCTCTTTAGCTTCTAAATTTTCTAAAGCATCATCAATTGTTCTCACTTGATGTTCGGTAAATTCATCAATAGGCACATCATTATAAAACTTTTTATTTTTCTTCAGTCTATCCAAGCAGGTATTATAAGCTATTTTATAAATCCATGTTGAAAACTTTGAATCGCCTTTAAACCTTGGTAACGACTTAAAAACCTTCACAAAGGTATCTTGTGAAACCTCTTCGGCCTCTTCCCTATTCTTTAACATGCGCAACGATAACGAATACACCAAATCTTTATAACGGTCTACCAATATGTGAAATGCATTGGTATCTCCATTTAAAATTAAATTGATATAATATTGGTCGTTGATAGTCATTTTGATACTAAGACGATATTAAATAGTGTATGGTTACACAAACAATAAAAAATTTCTTGAAACAGCCTATCCTCGGCAGAGCTCGGGGAATTATTTAGATTAAAAAAAATATTTGGTCATTGTTTGTAACCTAAATTCGAAACCCATCGTCATAAGCTATGAACACATTAAATTTAATCAATTAAAAACAAACAATTATGGAAGATATTTTAATACCAATCAGTTTATTTCTTGCAATCTTTGGAATCGTATATTTATACCTATCTACAAGAAATAAAGAACGTTTAGCACTTATTGAAAAAGGTGCCGATGCCAGTATTTTTATGGGAAACAGAAGTCATCGTTCCCCAATGTGGAAAGTACTTCTATTAAATTTGGCCCTTTTATTAATGGCTATTGGACTTGGCGTCTTTATCGCATCCTTCCTGGTTTATAGTCTAGGAGTTATAGATGATGTAGCCTACCCTGGAACTATCTTCTTAATGTCAGGATTAGGCCTATTTATTGGCTTTAATATGACCAAGAATTTAGATAAAGAATAAAACGAAAAAACATCAATCAAAAAACAGAAGACCTGCTTTCTAAAAAAGGCAGGTTTTTATTTTACAGGAAAATCGAAATACGTATCAGGAAATGGCTCATCTTTTAAGGTAAAATGCCACCATTCTTTCGGATAATTTTTAAAACCGAATTTAAGCATGACTTCTTGTAAAAGTTGCCTATTAGCCTTTTGGAGTTCGGTAATGTCTTTATAATTTGCCCAAGAAGCTTGACCAAAAAAGTCATAATTACTGCCCATATCCAAGGGTTCGCCAGTATTCCCATTTATAATGGTTACATCTACCGTGCTGCCCTTACTGTGTCCCGATCGGACTGCAATATACTCTTCAACGAATAAATCCAATTTATCAACATCTGGGTAAAATGCCCGTTTATTAATCGTGTCATTAAGATCTTTAGCCCACCGCATAAAATGGTTTACAGCCCGTTGTGGTCTGTACCCATCATACACTTT
>LLBY010003335.1_pt6 | contig 49299 bp, 39 predicted proteins | sample 1489401 | NCBI WGS metagenome assembly LLBY01 (sample SAMN04092656, study PRJNA295927) | soil metagenome | biome: Soil prokaryotic community; feature: Bulk soil; isolation source: soil from tomato rhizosphere | host: tomato cultivar Hawaii 7996 | place: South Korea | collected 2011-11-01 | reverse complement strand
CAATAGGCAATAGGCAATAGGCAAATTTATACTTTTAACTTTTAACTTTTAACTTTTAACTTTTAACAAATTTACGCAATATTAGACATAGAAACCACTGGTGGTAAGTACAATGAAGAAGGCATAACTGAAATCGCTATCTATAAATTTGATGGTCACCAAGTTGTAGATCAATTTATAAGTCTCGTTAATCCTGAACGCGACATACAGCCCTTTGTGGTGAATCTTACTGGAATTAACAACAACATGTTACGCCATGCGCCTAAATTTTATGAGGTAGCAAAACGCATTGTTGAAATTACAGAAGATTGCATTTTAGTAGCCCACAATGCGCAATTTGATTACCGTATTTTATGTACAGAATTTGGTCGTTTAGGTTTTGAGTATGTGCGTCCGTCACTTTGTACCGTTGAACTTGCCAAAGATTTAATACCAGACCAACCATCATACAGCTTAGGAAAATTAGTGCGCTCACTTGGAATTCCTGTTGCCGATAGACATCGGGCATCTGGTGATGCTTTAGCTACAGTTAAACTGTTTCAAATGCTTTTAGACAAAGACACTGCAAAAAGCATCATTCAACAATCTATCCGATTGAATCCAAAGCTTCAACTAGAACCTAGGCATTTAGACATTATTAATGAGTTGCCTCCTATTACAGGCGTGTATTACATCCATAAGTCTGATGGAGAAATCATCTATATTGGAAAAAGCAGTAATATAAAAAAACGCATCAACCAACACTTTACGAATACCAATCAAAAATCAAAAAGAATACAAGCACATGTTACCGCTGTAACCTATGAAGCAACCGGTAGTGAACTTGTTGCCCTTTTAAAGGAAAGTGAAGAAATTAAACGCGTTAAACCCATATATAACAGGGCATTGAGACGTACCGTTTTTACCCATGCCCTGTATAGCTTTGTAGATGATAACAATTACATAAACCTAAAAATTGATGTGGTTGATGGTCGTAAAAACCCCATAACAACCTTTAGTAATAGGGAAAGTGGCAAAAGCTTTATAACAAAAGCTGTTGAAGAATATAAATTATGCCAAAAACTAACCGGCTTATACAAAACCAAAACCAGTTGTTTTAACTATGATATTAAGACTTGTGAAGGTGCCTGTATTGAAAAAGAGCCTGCCGAATCTTACAACAAACGCGTTGAGGCGTTAATCAATAAAAACAGTTATAAAAACAAAAACATGGTGATTATTGATAAAGGAAGGGATATTGATGAGCATAGTGCCATTTTAATTGAAAATGGTGTGTTTAAAGGTTTAGGCTTTTTCAATTTAAACTATCAAATAAACAATATTGAGGTTTTGGAATCTATTATTACGCCCATGAAAAATAATAGAGATACCCAACATATTATTCAAAGTTATCTTCGAAGAAACAATAGAGTAAAAATAATTTTGTTTGATTAATAAATTTCAAGAAATTTAGGACATTTTTAATGAACTTGTCTTGACCTTTTTGATCGAAGCGGAAAAAAGTCAAGATGAGTTCAAAACAAACGCCAACAAAAACATGAAAAAAAATCTCACTTTCCTATTTGTTCTTTTTAGTTTATTAAGTTTTTCACAAGAAGACTACTTTCCAGAAAGCTATAATGTAAAGTTTAACGATATTAAATCTTCAACCTTTGCAAGAGATAGTACTGCCAACGCCTTAGTCATATACGATTTTGGAAATAGCCATGTTGATCCAGATGATTTTGAACTTAAAACCGAAATAAAACGCAAAGTAAAAATTTTAAATAGAGAAGGTTTTGACAAAGCCACCATCTCCATTCATTTATACAACAGTAGTAAAGCTTCACAATCCGTTAAGAACATCATGGCGACTACTTATAACCTTGTTGGCAATACTATCGTTTCAACCAAAATTGATAAAAAAGATATTTTTGAGGAAAAATATGATGAGAACCATACATTAGTAAAATTTACATTGCCTAATATTAAAGAAGGCTCAGTAATAGCTTATAGCTATACCCTTAGTTCACCTTTTATGTTTAATTATAAGGGCTGGAGTTTTCAAGAAGATATCCCCAAATTATATAGTGAATACCGAGCCAGTATCCCTGGTAATTATGAATATAATATCAAGTTAGTTGGTGGCAGAAAACTAAAAACCAATACCACCTCGGTAGAAAAAGAATGCTTACGTGCCTTTAATGGTGGTGTTGCTCATTGTGGAAAATACGTGTATGCTATGGAAGATATCCCTGCTTTTATTGAAGAAGATTACATGACAAGTAAATCAAATTATTTAGCAAGAATTGAGTACGAGCTAAAAATATTTAGAGGTTTTAATGGCGTTATAGACAACTATACAAAAACTTGGGAAACAGTTGACAGCGAACTAAGAGGAGATGCAAATATTGGCAAACAACTCACGAAATCAGTTGATACTGAAACCTTATTAAGCAATGACATACTAAATGAAACCGATGCTTTAAAAAAAGCACAAAGCATTTACAATTATGTGCAAGAAAACTATACTTGGAATGATGAGTATAGAATATTTCACGAGGTTTCTGTTAAAGACCTTATTAAAAATAAATCCGGAAATATTTCATCCATAAACATTTTACTCCACAATTTATTAGAAAGTGTTGGTATGGAGGTAAAACCCATTTTACTATCAACCAGAGACAATGGGTTTGCTACAAAAATATTCCCCGTCATTTCAGAATTTAATTATTTAATAGTACAAGCGACAATTAATGACAAAACTTATTTATTGGATGCTACTGATAAATACTTAAATTTTGGAGATATTCCTTTTAAATGTTTAAATGGTTATGGGCGTATTTTAGATTTTAAAAAAGGAAGTGATTGGATTAACATTGAGCCTGAAAAACCATCTACCGTACAATATAAAATTGAATTAAATTTAGATGCCAACGAAAACATGTCAGGCAATGTTTATGGAAAAAAAATAGGCTATCATGCATTAGACTCAAGAAAAGCATATTACCCAAATAGAGAAGTGTATATTAATAAAATTCATGATAAGTATCCCTATATTGAAATTTCCAATCACAAGGTATTAAGTGAAGGAAAAACAAGTCCTGATTTTATAGAATCTTACGATATTAAATATGAAGACAATGTAACAGGAGACCACATTTATTTAAATCCTTTTATAATGAAGTTTTTTAACGAAAACCCTTTTAAACTTCAAGAAAGGACTTACCCTATAGATTTTGGATATAAAGACACCTATTACTATGCCTTTAAACTAAATTTTGACGAAGCGTATACTATTTTAGAAAAACCTAAAGATCTTGCCTTAAATTTACCAGATGGTAAAGGACAAATAATTTTATCAAGTAATTTAACTGATAATTCAATAAGTCTCCTACTTAGAATTAAGTTTAATGAAACAGTTTTCGAGCCAGAATATTATCCCTATTTAAAAGAATTCTTTAATAAAATCGTAGACGTTCAGACCAATTCCCTTATCTTAATAAAAAAGAAGTAATAAAAGATTTTTTACTTTTGAAGTTATGAGCATACAGCAAAAAAAAAACTGGAGAACAAAACTACACGAAATAATTTATGAAGCAGATACACCTGCAGGTAAGTTGTTTGATGTCGTTTTATTAATTACCATTATTGCTAGTATTTTGCTTGTAATGCTAGAAAGTGTCAAAAGTATTAATGCCAAGTATCATGACCTACTAAATATATCGGAATGGATAATAACCATTCTGTTTACCATAGAATATATTGTCAGAATTATAACCGTAAGAAAACCTTTTCGTTATATTTTTAGCTTTTATGGTATTGTAGATTTGCTTTCTACCATACCTAAATATATTTCAATAATTTTTGGAGGTGTACATGCCTTGGCTACATTACGTGCATTACGTTTGTTAAGGGTTTTTAGAATATTAAAACTAGTGCGTTATTTAGGAGCTTCCAACAATCTAGCAAGAGCTATAAAAGCAAGCCGTGCTAAAATATCGGTATTTTTATTTACTGTTATAATAGCCACGATTATTTTAGGCACCATTATGTATTTGGTTGAAGGTGAAGAAAACGGCTTTACAAACATCCCAAAAAGTGTGTATTGGTGCATCGTGACACTCACTACGGTTGGTTTTGGTGATATTGCACCCCAAACACCATTGGGGCAATTCATAGCTTCTTTAATTATGATTTTGGGTTATGGCATTATTGCAGTACCGACAGGTATTGTATCGGCTGAATATACCGCACAAAACAAACCAAAACAAGAACCTGAAAAAGACCAATGGCATCTTAATACGCAATCATGCCCTAATTGTTCTGCCGAAAAACATAAAGATAACGCCAAGTTTTGCTATAAATGTGGCCATAATTTACACCATGCCTAAATACCTAATCTCCATAGTTGGACCTACTGCCATTGGCAAAACAGCTTTAAGTATTAAATTGGCAAATTATTTTAATACTGAAATTGTTTCGGCAGACTCCCGACAGTTTTTCAAAGAAATGAGCATTGGTACTGCTGCGCCTTCAAAAGAAGAATTAGCCGCTGCAAAACACCATTTCATTCACCATAAATCTATTCAAGACAACTACAGCGTTGGCACTTTTGAAAAAGAAGCCATTAACTGTTTAGACAAGCTTTTTAAAACCCACGATGTTGTCATTATGGTTGGAGGCTCTGGTTTATATGTGGATGCCATAACCAAAGGATTGGACGATTTTCCCGAAGTTGATAGCAACATCAGGCAAACCCTAAATACCCATTTAGAAACCAAAGGACTCCCCTATCTTCAAAACCAACTTAAAGAATTAGATGCCGTTGCTTATAACACAATCGCTATCGATAATCCACATCGGGTTATTCGTGCCCTTGAAATTTGCATGGGCACAGGGAAACCTTATTCGTCGTTTTTAAAGAAGAAACATGTAAATCGTCATTTTAAAACCATAACTATCGGCTTAACTGCCGAAAGAGAAATCATCTACAACCGCATTAATCAACGTGTAGATGTCATGATGGAACAAGGCTTACTAAACGAAATTAAAAACCTACTTCCCTTTAAAGAATTGAACGCTTTAAATACCGTAGGCTATAAAGAATTATTTAATTATTTGGAAGGTGAATGGGAACTCGATTTTGCTATTTCAGAAATAAAAAAGAATTCCAGACGCTTTGCCAAACGCCAACTTACTTGGTTTAAAAGGGATAAAAACACCTTGTGGTTTGATTATTTGACCAATGTTTCAGAAATTATTAAACAAATTAATGAAGCAATTTAAGAATGGAAAAAACAATTTTTGAAATTACTAAAATGGATTGTCCATCTGAAGAAAACTTAATAAGAATGAAATTAGATGGCATATCAAACATAAAACACCTCGAATTCGATATTCCAAACCGAAAATTAACCGTTTTTCATTGGGGAGGCATTGATGACATAGAGCAATCCATTAGGGAGCTAAATCTGGGATGCAAAAAACTTGTATCCGAACAAAGTAACCAAACCAAATTTACCGATATTACAAACCAGAAAAAGCTACTTTACACAGTCCTTTTAATAAATTTTGGTTTCTTTTTAATTGAAATAACTACGGGCATCATTTCAAAATCGATGGGATTGATTGCTGATAGTTTAGATATGCTAGCAGATAGTTTTGTGTATGGGCTTAGCCTCATCGCTGTTGGCGGCACCTTAATTAAAAAGAAGAACATTGCAAAACTTGCTGGCTATTTTCAAATAACACTGGCTTTTATAGGATTTGTTGAAGTTTTAAGGCGCTTTTTTGGAAACGAAAAATTACCGGATTTTACAACAATGATTGTTGTTTCAGTTTTTGCCCTTATAGCAAACGGTATTTGCTTATACCTGCTACAAAAGTCAAAAAGCAAAGACGAAGCTCACATGAAAGCAAGTATGATTTTCACCTCAAACGATGTTATTATTAACCTCGGGGTTATAGTTGCTGGTATCATGGTAAATCTATTAAATTCCAACAAACCAGATTTAATCATTGGATCTGTTGTCTTCGTTTTAGTAATACAAGGTGCTTTTAGGATTCTAAAGCTTAGCAAGTAGTACTTATTGGAAAGTAAGATTGCTGTATTTAGCATTTACAACTATACTTTTTCCACTGCTTAAACTCCCTGTAGAAAAAGTTGATAAGGTCTCTTTTGAAGATTTTTTAGGGTGACTAAAACGGCTTTTATTTCCTTTGTACTGTAAACTACAAGCTGTTTTAGGAAGTGAAATGATAGCATTACTATTTTCAAGAATAATATTTAAATTAGTAAACGCATCGTCAATTTTTAAAATTTTTAAATCCCCAATATTTCCGTTTATAATAGCATTTCCTAACAAATTATTTATGGTAATGTTTGAAGAATTAGAATTTAAAACCAATTGTTTTACGTTACTCAATTTTACATTTTCAGCATAATTAAGGTTTAATTGTCCTAAATTCCAATAGGCTACATGTATCGGTGAGTACGAAGCATTAATGGAAGTAGAACTCCCATTAATGCTTTGCGCCGTAAACTTGGTATATGCCAAATCTGCTTTCAAGTTATCTATATTAGCAGCAAATTCTATTTCACCATATTTTACATTTACTTTTAATTTAGCACCTTTTGGCATTTTTATTTTAATGGTTTTTTTAACGTTTGTATTCGATTTTTCACTTACCATTTTTTCAATTAAAACACGTCTTTCGTCTGCAAGTTTTTCTCGTTCTTGCATATGCTTTTCACGTTCCTGCATATGCTTTTCTCGTATTTGTTCATGTTTTTCCTGCTCGATGGCCATACGTTCTTGCTGCTTCTCAAGTCTTTCTGCTTGCTGTTCCATACGCTTAGCAAACTGTTCGCCCCAAGCTTCCATTTGTTTTCCGTATTCTTCTTCCCATTTACCTTCAAACTTTTTAGCCCATGCTTCCATTTCCTTACCATACTTTTCGCCCCATTCCTTTCCGAATTTCTCACCCCATTTTTCCATATTTTTGGCATAATCTTTACCATACTTAGATTCAAACTTCTTGGAATACTCTTTTAAATATTTCTCACCATCTTTTTGATAAGCATCATAATCGAACTGCATGTTACTTATCCCTTCTGGTAAATTTGGTAATTCAGGCATTTCGGGCATCATGGGTAGTGCGGGTATTGGTGGCAGTTCGGGCAATGGGGGTAAATCTGCCAATTCGAACTTTAATTCTTTTAAAACGGCATGTACCGCATCATTAGCATGACCATTAATACTATGGAACCATGGATTGGAATCACCTCCTTTAGTTGAAATAGAGATGACACTTTTTGAAGCGTCAACGGTAATCTGCCAGTCTTTTAATGCTTTTTTTAGTGCATCACCACTTAGTTTTTCACCTTCGATATAAGCTTCTATCTCAACAGTGCTTTTATTCCAAGTATCAAAAACAATGTTTGTATAACTTGTGTTTAAATTGATGGTAACATCTTTGTTTACATCAATAGATTGTGCTGTCTTTGTTAGTTTTTGTTGAGAAAACAAAGAACCTACAACAAAAAAGCTTAAAACAAAAAGCGTTGTTTTTATAATTGATTTGTTCATTTTTTGATTTTTTTAGATGGATTGTTTTACTTCGTCAACCCCGGTTTCGGAAGTGTTTAATTCTTTTAATTGTGCTCTTAGACGATACAATAGATTTAAACGAAATTTCAAATTATCAATTAATGCATTGACTGTTAGTTCACTGGGACCAGATTGGGTTAACTCAACCGACAACCGTTTATATTCCTTATCAAGTTCCTCTAATTGAACAACATAGCCATCAAAAAGATCTTTAGTTTCTGGCGTATATTCTATTTTGGATAACTCTAAATTTATACTTGCTAAGTAGTAGTCTTCAACCTTTTTTAATCCTGGCGACACATCGCCCAATGTTTTGGTTTCAACAGTATTTGTATTTACGATTGTATTATTTGGTATTGGTGCTTCTTGTTTCAAAAAATTGTACGCACCAAAACCCAAACCCAAAAACACTACAATACTAGCCGCTATTTTTAACCTATTAAATTTAGATTTACTTTCTATTGGGAATGCATCATCTAACTTTTTAAGAAACCTGTTTTGATGATTTATTGGCATTTTTTCGTGCGTTTGTGCATCTTCTTTAAATAACTCTCTAATATCTTGTGCCATTTCTTTTAAGTGTTAACAGTTCTTGTAACTTTATTTTACCTCGAGATAGTTGTGTACGCGATGCAACTTCAGAAATATTTAAGATCTCTGAAATCTCTTGATGGTCGTAACCATCAATAAGATAGAGCATTACCACATACTGATACTTTTCAGGTAAGTTATTAATTGCCTTTTTTACATCGTTTAATGTAATGACGTCTTCTACCGACCATTTGTCGTCTTCTGAAGTATCTACAACTTTTAGGTGCACCTCATCTAATTCAACAAGCTGTTGTTTTTTAGATTTTAAGAAATCGATACTTTTATTTACGACAATACGTTTTAACCAAGCACCAAAAGTGACTTCTGCTTTGTACTGATTTAGCTTAGAGAATGCTTTAATAAAAGCCTCTTGCACCACATCTTCGGCATCATCGGCATCTTTCAAAAATCGTTTGGCAACACTATACATACCATCGCAGTACTGGTTGTATAACTGCAATTGTGCTTTCCGATTGTTTTGTTTACATTGTTCTATAATGTCAACCTGAAACATGCTAATTTTTCTTTTGGTTTTAGTTAGTTCATTTTAAAGACGACAAAAAAAGTGGAATGTTGCAAAAAATATTTTTAACGAATGAAACAAAACTAAAGAATTCTACGTTTGCATTTTAGAAATCATTACTTTTTAAAGTATATTTACCAAATAATATCCAGTTTATGAACACCTTTTTAAAACGCATTTTAATACTCTTAACCATTGTTGCCCTAGGCTTATTCTTATATTCTATTTTTGTTGAAAATATTTTTGAAAAACGTTTGAGTCCAAAAGACACTGTAAAGTTTGAACTAAACGATTTAAAACTCAAAGTGTTTTATAACAGACCTTACAAAAAAGGAAGGGAAATTTTTGGTGCCTTAGTGCCTTTCAATCAGGTTTGGAGAACAGGTGCCAATGAAGCGACTACCTTTGAAACCAATCAAGATCTGGAAATAAAAGGCATCCCCTTACCTGCCGGAAAATACACGCTATGGACAGTCCCTAGAGACAGCACCTGGACGGTACTTTTTAATTCTAAACAATACTCTTGGGGTGTAAATTCTGAAATGCAACCCATGTGGGATCCCAACTATGATGTTGTAGATGTTGAAGTACCCGTTAAAAAATTAAATTCGCCAGTAGAACAATTCACCATAGCTTTTGATAATTCTACTGATAGTTTAGCTCTAACCATGGCTTGGGATGATATTAAAATTGCTGTTCCGCTTAATGAATAAGCTATTAGAATTTATTCTTCAACAAAAAAAATATGTGGAATAAAATTTTCCCCAAACGTTTCGAATTACTAAAAGTATTTATAGTAATATTTATGCTACTTGCCTTTTTATTAAGGTTTTGTTTGACGTTTTGGTATTATCCACAAATAGATGCTTCTTTACCTATTTTGCTTAAAACCTTTTTGATTGGTTTTATATTCGACTTAGGCACCGTGTCTTTTTTTGCCTTACCGTATATTATTTATTTATTAATTATTCCTAAGAAACTATACGGTTCTATTTTCGATTGCACAGTTACCTACATAGCCTATGCTATTGGGCTTCTTGTTTTTCTTTTCTCCTTTTTTGCTGAAATTACCTTTTGGGAAGAATTTGAGCGTCGTTTTAACTTTATTGCGGTAGATTATTTGATTTACACCTACGAAGTTGTTAAAAACATTAATGAATCGTACCCCATTCCTATATTATTAGGAGCTATTTTAAGTGTACTGATTTTAATAATGTTCATTACTAAAAAAACAAACGTATTCAAAAAAACATTTAATAACGATACCGCATTTAAAGAAAAATTAATACCGTCAATAGTAATTTTTGCTATAGTCGCCATATTTGCCTTATTCATTAAAAATAAAGATGCCGAACAGTTTAAGAATAGATACAACAACGAATTAGCAAAAACGGGCATCTATTCTTTTTTTGCTGCCTTTAGAAGCAACGAATTATCGTATACCGAGTTTTATGTCACCATTGATGAGAATAAAGCTTTCGCCAATGTAAAACAGAAATTAAGCGCACCTAACAGCAAATTTTTGCAACCAAAAGAAAAGCAAATTTATAGAACTATAACACATGCCGATAGCTTACATCCAGCACAAAAGCCCAATGTTATTTTTATCTGTATTGAAAGTTTAAGTGCTTCTTATCTAAATTCGTTAGGAAGCGAATTAAAAATAACGCCAACACTCGATTCACTATCAAACAAAAGTTTGTTTTTCACCAACCTATACGCAACGGGCACACGCACTGTAAGAGGTATGGAAGCCATTACCTTGTCTATTCCACCAACACCAGGTAGAAGCATTGTAAAACGCGATAAAAACCAAGATTTATTTACTATTGGAGACGTGTTTAAAAAACAAGGTTACCAGCGTAATTTCTTTTATGGCGGCGATGGCTATTTTGATAATATGAACACTTATTTTGGTGGTAACGGATTTAATATTATCGACAGAGGAAGAGGCTTTTTGTTAGATTCAAGCATCAAAACAAAACGAACTAATATAGATGATGAGGAAGTAACTTTTGAAAATGCCTGGGGTGTTTGCGATGAAGATATTTATAGTAAAGTTTTAAAAGAAGCTGATGAAGCACATCTTACCGAAACGCCTTTCTTTAATTTTGTAATGACCACCTCAAACCACCGACCTTTTACCTATCCTGAAGGCAAAATTGATATTCCTTCTGGAACAAATAGAGAAGGTGCCATAAAATATACCGATTATGCCATTGGCGATTTTTTAAAACAAGCTAAAACAAAACCTTGGTTCAATAATACTGTATTTGTAATTATGGCAGACCACTGTGCCAGTAGTGCCGGGCGTTGGAATTTAAACATAGACAAGTACCGTATTCCCGCTATGATATTCAACCTAGAAAATGTAGCTCCTCAAAAAATAGAAAAATTAAGTTCACAAATAGACATGTTCCCTACCCTATTTGCACTTTTAAACTGGGACTACACTTCAAATTTATTCGGATTGGATATTATGAAAATGAAGAAGGAAGATGAGCGTGCCTTTATAGGCAACTACCGAAATTTAGGGCTTTTAAAAGACCAACAATTAATGATTTTAAGCGATCAACACATTGTTAATTATTATGAATGGGAAACAGACAACGATAATTTGATACCTAAAGCCATTAATACAAATCTGTTGGAAGAAACCATTTCGTTTTATCAAGCAGCAGATTATCTGTACCGTAATGACGGTCTCAAATCAAAAGATAGTCTGTGAGACATATACACTTTATTCTAAACCCTATAGCCGGAAATGGCAATAACAATCTAGATTTAGCGCTTCTTAATAAACATTTTAATACAAAGGACTTTACTATAGCTGTAAAGCCTACAGGTTATAAGAAACACGCTATTAAATTAACACAAGACTCCATAGCCGAAAATGCCGATGTTATTGTTGCTTGTGGTGGTGATGGCACTATAAACGAAGTAGCCTCTTGCTTAGTTAATTCCACTATTATTTTAGGTATTATTCCTATTGGTTCTGGAAATGGTTTAGCTTCTAATTTAAACATTCCAAAAAATTTAGATAAGGCGCTTGCTCTAATTAAAAAACAAACAGTAAAAAAAATTGATGTAGGCCAGTTAAACAACCATTACTTTTTTAGCAACACAGGCATTGGTTTTGATGCACAAGTAATAAAACATTACGAAGCCGCTAACAAAAGAACCCTAAGTAGTTATGTAAAAGCAACCCTGAAATCATTAAGAAAATCGAATAAACTTATTGAAGTTGAAACTACCTTAAATGGTGAAATTGTAAAGCAAAAACCGTTTCTTATTTTCATTTCCAACTCTAATCAAATGGGCTATAACGTAAGCCTAACCCCAAAAGCCTCGTTAGATGATGGCAAATTAGATGTACTTATTGTTCCTAAGTTAAGCTTTTTTAAAATAGCATTGTTTACGCTACTCATGCTTATAAAAAAACACCATATTTTAAAAGAAGTTGAAATCCATCAAACAAAAAGCATCAAAATTATCCAAAAAAAACGATTCTTCTTTCAAACCCAAATTGATGGCGAGTTCTTAATGATAAAAAATCGCACCATAGAGATTTCGGTACTCAAAAAGGCTTTAAATGTTATAGGGATTTAGAGACTGTTTAAATTAGGCAGAAACAAATCTTTTTAAAAGGTACTTTCCTAATTTATAAAATAAGAATCCACCTATAGCGCCAAAGGTTAAACCGCAAACAATATCTAACGGATAATGCACCCCTACATAAATTCTGCTATACGCCACAATAGCACTCCAAAAAAGCAAAATGAATATCAAGTTTTTATAATACGGTCGCAACATCAAGCCAGCAAAAACGGCTGCTGCCATAGAGTTTGATGCATGCCCAGAAAAGAACCCATACTTACCACAACGCACAGCAATAAAACGCATCTGGTCAATTAAATTTGCTTCGCCACAAGGTCTTGGTCTTTGAAAACCACGCTTAAATACATTGGTAATCTGGTCGGTAAACGTTATCATTAAAGCTACAAGAACTATAAAAACCAATAATGCTTTAAGTCCAAATTTTTTATATAACAAAAACAATAAAATAGCGTACAAAGGCACAAAAGTAACTTCATGCGTTATAACTAGCCACAAATTATCCCAAATTGGCGAACCTAAATTATTTAAAAATAAAAATAACTTGGTATCGTATTCTAAAAGTTTTTCAATCATTTTAATGCTTTTGGCGTTTTACTTTCGTACGCAATTACTCTTCGTATTTTAAAATTTCATTATCATAAAACTCGGTAGCCTGTTTAATCATGTTCTCGGTTTCGGCTAGTAGTTCCTTTTCATCTTCATCATCAAAATCTTCAAACCATTCAATCTCATCATCTTCAAGATTAATAATAAATCTAGGAAATTCGGTATGAATCACATAAATAGCGTTTGGATAATCGGTGTTATCGCCAAGTATAAATTTTGGAAGGTTCATTTTAAGTTATAAGTTGCAAGTGCCAAAAATGCACTTAAGTTATTTAATTAATCAAAGTTATAATTTATTCGCTATTGAAATAAAAACAGTCTATAATTTATTAATCATATTTATTCATTGGTATTGATTTCTTTTTATAGAACTCGTTTAAATTTTTTAAAATTGGCTAAAAAATATCCTTTTACACGCGCTTTTTGTCCTCCTCAAGTAGCCCTACTATTTGGGTGATTAAAAATTAATCATGGCTGTTTAATATCAAAATTAATTTTCAAAATGACTTTCTAAAATAAGCTTTTTAGTTAAATAATTAAATCGAATATACAATAAAATAGCCGCTGTTGTTAACCCAGCAAGTAAACCCAACCATATTCCAAAACTTCCAAAAGCGGTTTCTTTACCTAAAAACCAACTAATAGGAAACCCAATAAGCCAGTACGAAAAAAACGTAATAATAGTTGGTATCTTAACGTCTTGCAAACCACGTAACGCTCCTAAAACAATGACTTGAATGCTATCACTTATTTGAAAAATGGCCGCAGCAATTAATAATTTGGAGGCTATTTTTATTACTTCTGTATTATCAACTAAATTTTTTGCATCATCAAAATCTACATATAATTTTGGCAATTGGTTATTCAGCAAAAAGAACATGGCAGCAAAACAAAACGCTAAAATAATACCCAATAAAAATATTGAAAAAGCGATTCGACGTAAATAGATATAATTTTGCAAGCCTTTTTGGTTTCCTACACGTATCATAGCTGCTACACTTAACCCCGTAGCTACCATAAATGTCATGGAACTTAAATTTAATGCAATTTGATTCGCCGCTTGCGGATTTTTACCCAACAACCCGCTTAACCAAATAGCTGCCGTAAAAATTCCTACTTCAAAAAACATTTGCATGGCACTGGGCGAACCTAAATCTAAAATTCTCCTAAGCATTAATTTATTTAATACAAAAAACTTTATGTGGGTTACAAATGCTTTCGACTTTTCTTTTCGTTTAAGTAAAAACCATATATGCCAAACCATGATCATTCTTGATATTAATGTGCCATAAGCAGCTCCAACAATACCCATTTCCGGGAAACCAAATTTTCCGAAGATTAACAAATAATTAAAAACCACATTTAAAATATTCGCTACAATAGTGGCATACATGGGATAACGTGTCATAGACAAGCCATCGCTAAACTGTTTAAACCCTTGAAAAACGATTAAAGGGATCAATGAAAAGGCTACCAAATCTAAATACGGAATTGCTAACTCAACAACCTCTACAGGCTGCTTCATTAAATACATAAGCGGTTTCGCTAATAGCACTAATAGAAAAAGTGCCACACCAATAAATGTGCATAAAAACAATCCGTGCTTGAATGTAGATTTTCCTTTTTCAAAATTTTTCTCTGCATCGGCTTCGGCAATTAAAGGAGTTATGGCCGTAGAAAAGCCAATACCCAAAGACATGGCAATAAACATAAAACTATTGCCTAAAGACACGGCTGCAAGCTCGGCAGTTCCTAATTGACCAACCATGATATTATCTACAAAACTAACAAACGTGTGTCCCAACATACCCAACATAACGGGTGCCGCTAGTTGCCAATTATATGTAAATTCTTTGGTATAGTTTTTTAATTGCATTCTGCAAAAATAGGCTTTAGGAATAGCATAGACCAATTTTTCAAAAAAATCATTTTAGGCAAATAAACCATGGACTTGAAGTCCATAGTTTTGTTTGCAGACTAAAAGTCAAGGTTAGTTTGCAAAATTAATCGGTGAAATTTTACCGCAGATTCGCAAATTTTTATCATTTTAGGTAATTAATCTGCGAATTTGCGGTAAAAATTTTTAGAGCCTAAAAGGGTAATGCACTAAAGTGATTATTTTCAACTATTTATACGACAAATAAATTCATTAGTGTCCGATTAAAGATTCAAAACCGCTTTGCTAAAAGAAAATAGCATATAGACTAAATAGCAATAAATTAATATTCAGGTTCTATTCACATTTCTGTTTTAATAATTGTAAGTAACTAATTACTACAAACTGTAAGGCCACAAATCAGTACCCTCTTTAATAAATCCATTATCACTCTGTTTGTAGGGAATTGTAAAAATTTTATCGGACAACAATGAAATAAATTAACAAATGTTAATAATTTATAATAATATTAAAGGTTTTAACTGATAAATTTTTATAATTTAGCGAATTTTAAATCATTATCTTTAAGAATTTATAGCGCTTAAGGAACTCGTAGCTTTTGTTTTAGGGATTTAAAATATTAGGGCTTATTGTTTCAATATCCAAAAAAGGGAAAAAATTATTTTTCCCTTTTTTTCTTATTCTATAAATAAGCAACTTGCTCTTTAGCTAAATTAAATTCATGTAGTATATCTTCAACTATTTGAGCGACAGGTTTTATATCATGTATTAACCCGGAAATTTGGCCTATTTCAAGTTCTCCTTCTTCTAAATCGCCTTCAAACATGCCCTTTTTGGCACGTGCCCTACCTAGCAATGTTTTAAGCTCCTCAATAGTTGGTGCTTTTTTGTAAAGTTCTTGTATATCGCTATAAAATTTGTTTTTTATTAAGCGTACTGGTGCTAATTCTTTTAATGTTAATTGGGTATCGCCTTCTTTAGCATTTACTACAAGCTGTTTAAAAGCGCTATGTGCCGAACTTTCCGTACTAGCAACAAACCGGCTTCCAACCTGTACTCCATCGGCTCCTAATACCATTACTGCTAACATAGCACGACCTGTGGCAATACCACCTGCCGCTATTAATGGGATTTGAAGTTGTTCCTTAACCATTGGAATTAATGTTAGGGTTGTGGTTTCATCTCTTCCATTATGTCCACCTGCTTCAAAACCTTCGGCTACGACAGCATCTACACCTGCCTCTTGTGCTTTTAATGCAAACTTTACACTGCTGACCACATGTACGACTGTTATGCCGCGTTCTTTTAACCAAGTAGTCCATGTTTTAGGATTCCCAGCAGAGGTAAATACAATTTTCACACCTTCTTCCACTATAATATTCATGACCTCTTGAATATCTGGATACAACATAGGCACATTGACCCCAAAAGGTTTATTGGTTGCTTTTTTACATTTTTGAATGTGTTCCCTTAAAACTTCAGGATACATAGAACCTGCTCCTATAAGTCCCAAAATACCCGAATTACTTGCCGCAGACGCCAATCGCCAACCACTATTCCAAACCATACCCGCTTGAATTATGGGGTGTTTTATTTGAAATAATTGCGTGATTCTATTGGCCATTTAATGCTTAATTACTTTAATGGTTTTAGATGTATTTACAGATTCCAGTTTGATAAGATATATCCCACTTGATAATGATGACACATCCATTTGATTATTAGTAGGGGTAATGAATGCATGGGAAAGATGTTTCCCTAGCATATTGAAAATATTTACATCAACAAAATCTTCATTTGAAGCTAGTTTAAAATAAACAACGTCTTTTACTGGATTTGGAAAAACATTTATACTATTATCTCTAAAATTTTCATCAACAGATAGTGCTGAACTTAATGCTAATTGCAAGTCAGGAATACCATAGCCTAAAAGATAATCGGGTGTATTGTATTGTGAAGCTGATTCTCGAACCAACTGCATAATTTCGGCATTTGTTTTATCCGGCAAAGCTTGCCATAAACAGACGATGCCTCCTGCCATAATTGGCGAACTAAAAGATGTGCCACTACTGGTTGAAATAACATCATTTTCTGTAATAATAGCACTCGCTTGTCCTTGTGCTACAACATCTGGTTTTTGACTTGGTTGAATTGCGCTTCCTACCGAACTAGTCGACACATAATCACCTGAAGCATTTACAGCTCCCACCGTTAGTACATTTGGGGAGTCTGCAGGAGCACCAACGATTTGCCAACTATCATTCCCAGAGTTTCCTGCAGAATTTACAACCAGCATTCCTTTTTCAAAAGCAATATTAGCTCCTTTTGTAATAAAAGCGGTATTGCCATCCATATCCGCAGTTGTGTAACTGTAATTCGGATTATCGTAGGTAGTATATCCTAATGATGAATTTATTACATCTACTCCTAAACTATCGGCACGTTCTGCAGCTTCCACCCAATAACTTTCTTCAACAGGATTTTCATTAGGACCATCTTCAGTAGTAAATAAATAATAAGATGCGTCTGGAGCTATACCTACATACTGATCTTGTAAATAACCCGCCATAGTGCTTAATACCCATGTTCCATGATTACCAGTTGCATTGGTATAAATATCATCATCTCTATTTACAAAATCGTAATCGCCTAAAATATTTCCCGCATCACGTAATCGTTGAAAAGCAAGCATTGTATTTACATTTTTGAAGCCTCCATCCAAAACAGCTATCGTCATTCCTGTGCCTGTATAATTTGCCAAATGCAATTGGTCTCCTTTAATCATTTGAATTTGATTGCCAGCAGAACCATAATTAAAAGTGGTTAACGTTTCCGTGAATTTTGATTGTTGTTTTTGCTTAACTTTTTTTGAAGCATTCAAACTTTTGTCGGCAAATTCAATATGGTCTATAAAAGAAAAACTGATTAGCAAATTATTAATGTCGATTTCGCTACCTCTCACATGAACCGCATTAAACCATTTAGATTTTGCCATAACCGTAATACCAGTAGCTCCTTTAAGTTGTGAAATGTATGTTTCGTTTACTGGGACGTCGCGGGCATCAATAACAATATGGTGCCTATTTTTTCTATCAATGGCTTTTTGGGTCAAAATAGTTGTGGGGTTTGCAACTGAATTTGCTACATCTTGCTTGTCCTTTAAATACACCCAAGCATCTTGCTGCGCTAAAAGAATAAATGGAACGCACAGCAGCATTAAAAAAAGCAGATTTTTTTTCATTGTAAATATAATATTTAATTTACAGCAAGTTATGAAATAACTCCCGAACCTACTAACTCATCTTTTAAATACCATGCTACAAATTGTCCTTCGGTTATTGCCGACTGAAAAGCTTCAAATTCAACATACATACCACTGTCAACTTTATGCAAAACGGCTTTTTGTAGGGGTTGTCTATATCGGATTCTTGCTTGCACGTGCATGGTTTCGTCTACTTGCAAAGCCAAATCCTCACGTATCCAATGTAATTCTTCATTGGTAACAAATAGTGCCTTTTTCAGCAACCCTGGGTGTTCTTTACCTTGACCAGTATAAATAACATTGTCTTCTACATTTGTATCAATTACAAATAGAGGCTCTAAAGTACCTCCAACAGCCAAGCCTTTACGTTGGCCTTTTGTAAAATAATGTGCCCCTTGGTGCTTACCGACTACTTTACCTTGATCGACTCTATAATCTATTTTTCGTGACAGGTATTTTAATTTTTCTTCTTCCGAATCGAATTCTGGTTCAACTTCGCTAAATACAGATTGCTCTTTGGGAATTTCAACAATAATACCTTCTTTAGGCTTTAATTGCTGCTGAAGAAAATCGGGCAACTTTACTTTACCAATAAAACAAAGTCCTTGTGAATCCTTCTTTTCAGCAGTTACCAAATCGAGTTCCATAGCTATTTCCCTCACCTGAGGCTTCGTTAATTCGCCAATGGGAAATAAGGATTTTGATAATTGTTCTTGTGATAACTGGCATAAAAAGTATGATTGGTCTTTATTATCATCTACCCCAGTCAATAATTGATAAATTTCTTTACCATCTTTTTCAATAATACCTTTTCTACAGTAATGCCCTGTAGCAACATAATCGGCACCAAGTTCTAAGGCAATATTCATAAAAACATCAAACTTTATTTCCCTATTACAAAGCACATCTGGGTTTGGTGTTCTTCCCTTTTCGTACTCATGAAACATATAATCGACAATACGTTCTTTATATTGTTCACTTAAATCGACTGTTTGAAAAGGAATACCCAATTTTTCGGCAACCAACATCGCATCATTACTATCATCCAACCAAGGGCATTCGTTAGAAATAGTCACCGAATCATCATGCCAGTTTTTCATAAACAAACCAATCACTTCATAGCCTTGCTGCTTTAACAAATAAGCTGCTACGCTAGAATCTACACCACCTGAAAGCCCTATAATTACCCGTTTCATCTGTTTATATTTATTGTTATTTTATCGGTCAGATGTTACATCCATAATCATGCTCCTGTGTGTTAAAAATATTTTTAGCATGGATGTTTCATTTATTAAAAAATTATTCTGCAAAGATATAAATTATATACTACTAAAGGTTATATGGTTATATGGTTATATGGTTATATGGTTATGAGGTTATGAGGTTATATGGTTATATGGTTATGAGGTTATATGGTTATGAGGTTATGTGGTTAATCGTTTAATCGTAAATCAAAAATCGTTAATCGTTAATCATTAATCAAAATTGGATACTTAGGCACATCACTAAAATTTTTCTCTTCGGTTAATTTTCCATCTTCATAATACTTCCAAACACCAACCTTCTTATCATTTTTATACAAGCCTTCTGCCACTAATTCGGCTTTAGGTGAATAATATTTTGCATACCCATGTAATTCGCCATTAACGTATATTAGTTCACTTAGTAGTACATTTGTATCCGAATACACTACAGAGATACCATCTAGCTTCCCATTTTTATAAGTTTTTTTTTCTGCTATTTGTCCATTGGGATAATACACCATACGTTCACCTTTTAAATTCCCAAAATCATTGTAATGTTCTAAGGTTAACAGCTTGTTATTTGTTTTTTGATAATATTTCCACTCACCTATATACTTTTTGCCATCCATGTGTCCTTCACTAATCACTTTTCCAGTTGAAGCAAAAAATTTCACATAAGCTTTATTATCAGTTTCATTAAATTCTTTGGTAGCTGTTAGTACCGCTTTTTTCTTGATGTTTTTATAAAACTTAAAGGTGCCTACTTCTTTACCATGTAAAAACGCACCTTCATACCTAAGTATATTGGTGCCATCAAAATTCTTTTTCCAAATACCATGATGTTTGCCGTTAGCATCAAATTGATTGATTTCTTGTGCCGTAAGAAGCAAACTAATAAATATAAATAAGGTTGTAAAAACTGTTTTCATATACAAGTATTTATTGTCTTTTAAAGGTTATATGTAATCGCTCAATTTTCATCGGTTTTTGCAAACAAGCACTATGGTTATGACGATTTCATAGAACAAACTTCAAAATGAATTCTTTTTATTTCTGAATAATCTTTAAACGAAACTATTTGTATCAAATTGTATATATAGAACTCCTTTAAACTTTTTTCAATTGGCTAAAAAATTGCCCTTTTACACCCACTCTATGTCTTTTTTTCCTTCCATAGCCCTGCTATGTAATTCAAAAAAAACTTCGATTGGACAAAAAACGACTAATTTTCACTTCAATCAAAAAAGTTTAAATGAGTTCAACAAAAAAGCTGCCTTAATTGGCAGCTTTTTTGTTAAATGGTATTACTTTTTGCGTTTTTGTTGCACTTGTTTTTGCTTTTCTGCCTGCTCCATCATTTCCTTCATTTTTTGTTGGAAACGACTTTCCTTTTTAGGTTTCTTTTTATTCTCTTGGATTTGGGCATGAATTTTATCTTCATCAAGAATATAATTTTTAATTACCAAAATGATACCTATACTAATTACGTTTGAAATGAAATAATACAAACTTAACCCAGATGCGTAATTATTAAAGAAAAATAACATCATAATTGGCGAGAAGTACATCATATACTTCATCATTTTTGCCATATCCGGCATCCCTTCTTGCGTTGGTTGCGACGCCATTTGGTCGCCCGTAGTTAAACGCATATAAAAGAAAATAGCAATGGAAGCCAATATGGGGAATAAACTAACATGATCGCCATAAAATGGGATTTTAAAAGGTAATTCTGCAATGGTATCGTAAGACGACAAATCTTCCACCCAAAGGAAACTTTTTTGACGTAAATCGAATGCCGATGGGAAAAATTGAAATAGTGCATAAAATACCGGTAACTGCACCAATGCTGGTAAACATCCTGCCATTGGGCTTGCACCTGCTTTAGTTTGAAGCGCCAATGTTTCTTGTTGCGCTTTCATTTTATTGTCTTTATGCTTTGCGCGAATCGCATCTAATTCCGGTTTTAGAATCTTCATTTTCGCTTGCGACAAAAATTGTTTGTATTGAACGAACGACAATAATAATTTGATTAAAATGGTCATTACGATAATAGCAATTCCATAAGGCATGAAGTCTCCTAAAAATGCAAAAAGTGGAATGAAAAGATATTTGTTTATCCAACCAAAAATACCCCAACCTAAAGGTACAATCTCATCTAAATTTCTATCGTATTTATTTAAAATTTTAAAATCACTTGGACCATAATACCAGTCCATAGATTTGTTAATTTCTCCACCAGTAAGTTCTAAAGGAAGTTTTACCGAAAATGCTTTATTATATATAGTATCCACATCTTCATTTTGAACAAGATTTCTAGACTCGAAAGTTCCTGTTTTAAATGAGGTATCTGTCAATAGAATGGATGTAAAAAAGTGTTGCTTGAAGGCTACATAGGTTATGTCTTCTGCCGTATCTTCAGATAGGTCACCTTGCCCTAAATAATCGTCTTTACCATCTTCATATTCAAACACCACCTCGGTATATCTGTTTTCATAAGAAATACTTTTAGCATGGCGGTAGGTTTTTAACTTCCAATCTAAATTAATAGGTTGCGAGCTGTTTATAACATCACTTAACCCTTGCGAACGAATGGTAAAATCCATCATATAATCACCTTCCTTTAGCTCGTATCGGTATTCCAAAAACTTAGCTTCAGACACTTTTAATTTCATGGAAATTACGGTAGTATTACCGTTTTTAGTTACGGTAGGCTGAAAATATAAATCTTTGGTGTTTAGAATTCTACTGTCTGTAGTTCCGAAATTTATATTAAAAGATGCGTTATTATCTTTAATTATATAGATTGGGCTGTCCCTAAAATCGGTATGTTTTTTAAGTTTTACTTCAGAAAGATAGCCGCCTTTATTGTTGAATTTTAAAGCTAACAAATCACTTTCTACGACAGTTTCTTCTTTTGATGCAGTTGCAGCAGAATAAGCAAATGCCCCTAATTTGCTTTTTAATTTTACTAATTGAAGAGAATCGGTCGTACCAACTGTATAATCTTCAGCGGTGGTTACTTTGGTTTCTTGCTGTGTTTTAGCTTTGTTTTCGGCTTCAACCTGTTCTTGTTTTGCTTTTTCTTGAGCTTCAAGTTCTTCTGGCGTTGGTTGATTTTGCCAAAGCATGTACATTAATATTCCGAAAATAAGCAAAAAACCTATAATCGAATTAATATCTAATTTTTTTTCTTCCATGTATTCTCTATGTATCTAGTAAAAAAGACTGGCGTTGTATATAAAACGCACTGCCCTATATCAATAAACTATCCAAAATTAATTTTGTGCCATTCTGACACTTGACTTTTTCTTTTTATAATTTAAAGCTGCTTTAACAAATGCCACAAATAAAGGGTGTGGGTTGGCAACTGTACTCTTATATTCAGGATGGTACTGCACACCAACAAACCACGGGTGACTTGGTAATTCAACAATTTCCACCAATCCTGTTTCAGGGTTCAAGCCAGTCGCTATCAAACCTGCAGCTTCCATTTGTTCCTTATATTTACCATTAAATTCGTAACGGTGTCTGTGACGTTCTTTAATATTTTCGGCTTTATAAATATCACGTACCGCACTGCCCATTTTCAATTCACAATCCCAAGCACCTAAACGCATGGTCCCCCCTTTATCGGTAATCGTTTTTTGGTCTTCCATTAAAGCGATAACGGGGTTGCTGGTATCGGGACTCATTTCGGTAGAATCGGCATCTTTAATACCTAACACATTTCTGGCAAATTCTATAACGGCCATTTGCATGCCTAAACAAATACCAAAAAAGGGTACATTATTTTCACGCACAAATCGAACCGCGTCAATTTTACCTTCAATACCACGTTCTCCAAAACCTGGCGCCACTAAAACCCCATCTAAATGAGCTAGTTTAAGTTTAATATTATCTTCGTTTAAATATTCGGAATGAACAGACTCAATATTAACTTTTACTTCGTTTTCTGCACCTGCATGAATGAAAGCCTCTAAAATAGACTTGTATGAATCCTGTAATTCAACATACTTTCCAATTAAGCCAATAGTGATTTCGGTTTTAGGATTTTTATGGCGTGTTAAAAATTGGTTCCATTTGGTGATATCGGGAGTAGAACTTCCTAAGCCTAATTTTTTAAGTACCACCTTATCCAAGCCTTCTTCCAACATTAAATTTGGCACATCATAAATGGTAGAAGCATCGATAGATTGGATAACCGCCTCTTCCCTAACGTTACAAAATAAAGCTAATTTTCTACGTAAATCGTATGGTAAATCATGTTCCGTTCTACAAACCAAAATATCGGCTTGCACACCACTTTCCATCAACGTTTTAACGCTGTGCTGTGTCGGTTTGGTTTTTAACTCACCTGCAGCAGCTAAATAAGGCACCAAGGTTAAGTGGATTACAATACCATTTGCTTCACCCAAATCCCAACGTAATTGACGCACTGCTTCTATATATGGCAATGATTCAATATCGCCAACCGTACCTCCTATTTCGGTGATAATAATATCGTAATCGCCCGATTTACCTAAAAGCTGGATACGCTCTTTAATTTCGTCGGTTATATGAGGTACCACTTGTACTGTTTTACCTAAAAACTCGCCACGACGCTCTTTTTGTATCACACTTTGGTAAATGCGCCCCGTAGTAACATTGTTTGCTTGACTGGTTGGCACGTTTAAAAAACGCTCATAATGACCTAAATCTAAATCGGTTTCAGCGCCATCTTCGGTAACATAGCATTCACCGTGTTCGTATGGGTTTAATGTCCCTGGATCAACGTTTATGTATGGATCTAATTTTTGAATGGTTACTCTGTAACCCTGTGCCTGTAATAGCTTAGCAAGTGATGCTGCTATAATGCCCTTTCCTAATGATGATGTAACCCCTCCGGTTACAAAAATGTATTTTGCTGTAGTTGTCATGTTGCGCTTATAAACGCAGGCAAATTTACAAAATTAAAATAGTTATTACCGAATAAGTTTTTAGTTATTTAATGGACGTTTATTAACAACAATTTTAGTAAGAAAATTATTTTTTGATTTAAAATTTGTCTTTGTAAAAAAAATCAACTAACTTCGTAATAACAGCTGATTATGGTCAATAAAAACTGACCCCTATCATAAAAGTTGTAACACATTCCCCCTAAAGCTTAAAGACAAAAGTAATACCTCAAACAATTTTGCCTTTTCGTAAATTAATTAATCCACACTAAGTTTTATATGATTATGGAGAAAATAACAGATTACAAGTATGCTCTCGATGAATCATCAATTATTGCCATTACCGACCAAAAAGGAATCATCAACTATGTAAATGAGAATTTCTGTAACATATCAAAATATACGGCTGAAGAGCTAATTGGGCAAGATCATCGAATTATAAATTCTGGCTACCATTCAAAGGAATTTATTAAAAACCTTTGGACAACTATTGCCAATGGCAACGTATGGAAAGGTGAACTGAAAAACAAGGCAAAAGATGGAACTATTTATTGGGTTGACACCACGATTGTCCCTTTTTTAAATGCGGATAACAAACCTTACCAGTATGTTGCTATTCGTTCAGATATAACGGATAGAAAAAAAGGCGAAGAGGAACTTAAAAAGATATTAAAAGAGATTTCTGATTATAAATATGCACTTGACGAATCGGCTATCGTTGCCATTACCGACCAAAAAGGAATCATTACGCACGTAAATGACAACTTTTGCAAAATATCAAAATATTCCAACAAAGAACTCATTGGACAAGACCATCGCATTATAAACTCTGGGTATCACCCAAAAGAATTCATAAAGGAACTTTGGACAACTATTGCAAATGGCAACGTATGGAAAGGAGAACTGAAGAATAGAGCGAAAGACGGCTCTACTTATTGGGTAGATACAACGATTGTGCCCTTTTTAAATCAGGTGGGCAAACCTTACCAGTATGTTGCTATTAGGTCTGATATTACCGAACGAAAAGAGGGAGAAGAACAAATCAAGAAAAATAACGCAAAAGCTATTGAACACGCCCATATTTTGGAATTAAAAAACACACAACTTATTGATTTCTGCAATATTGTTTCCCATAATTTAAGAGCACCATTGATAAATATATCTATGTTGGTTGATTATCTTGAACAAAGCCAAGATGAGATGGAGCGTAAGGAAATACTTGTAAAAATAAAACCTGTTGTGAACCATTTAATGGATGTTTTTAATGAATTGGTAGAATCGATCCAAGTGAAACAAGACACTGAAATTAAAGCGGATAAAATAATTTTGAAAGATTGTATAAAGAAGGTTCTAAAAGGTTTTGAAACTCAAATTCAAGAATATGATGCAGATATTCAAATCAACTTAAACCAAGCTTCTACAATCTATTTTCCTCAAAAATATATGGAAAGTATTTTGTCTAATTTAATAAGTAATGCGCTTAAGTATAGACACCCAAACAGACAGCCCATAATTACAATAAAAACTAAAAAAGAAGCAAATGATGCCGTCATATTATCGGTAGCAGACAACGGATTAGGGATCGATTTAGTATTACATAAAGATCAAATATTTAAAATTCGTAAAACATTTCACAAACATCCTGATGCAAAAGGATTTGGTTTGTTTATGACAAAAACCCAAGTTGAAGCAATGAATGGAAAAATTTGGGCTGAGAGCCAACCTGGCACAGGCAGTACTTTTTTAATAGAATTTCAAAACCAAAATATATGAATCCAATAAGAACCCTTACACTCATTGATGACGATGACATTTTCGTTTTCTTAACAAAAAAAGCGATTGAACAAACTAAACTTGTTGAACTAATAAAGGTTTTCAAAAATGGTTTAGATGCTTTAAATTTTTTAAAAGAAAACAAACACAATGTTGATGCTTTACCCGAGATTATCCTTTTAGATCTTAGTATGCCCATCATGAATGGTTGGCAGTTTCTTGAAGAATACACAAAACTCAATCCTACAATAGGAAAAAATATCACCATTTACATTTGCTCTTCATCTATTTCCCATGACGACATTACACGAGCAAAAGCAATTAACGAGGTTTCCGATTATGTCATTAAACCTATTACTAAAGACAAACTAATAGATTTGATAAAAAAGCTATAGAAAGAAAAAATACCAATAAAGCATTGGCTATAACAGCACCCACCAAATGTTAAACGAGAATTCCAAAAAACTACTTAGGATACTGCCTCTTGATATTCCGTATCAACGCTTCCAAGCCGTTTAATTTTAGCTCGTACACTTGTTTAAGCATATCGCCCAATTTTCCTTTGGGGAAGCCTTTTTGGTTATACCAAACCACATAATATTCGGGTAAGTCTATTAAATAACGGTCTTTGTACTTGCCAAATGGCATTTTGGTGTGTGCTAAGTCTATTAAGAATTGTTTGTCTGGTAGCACTTGCCCTTATTTTACTTCAACAATTTCCAAATCTTTGTACTTTACAATATAGGTAGCATCGTTATAATAACCTCCCAACAATTTCTTTTTATAAGCAAATTTATTTTCAACATACTCTGTAAGAGGGGCGCTATTTGCAGATAGATACAAATCTTCAGCAGTTGCTAAACGCAACACAACATCCATGGTCAAATCGAAACCTTTAACGGCACGCTTACTTGGTGTTATGCCATAGGTTTGTGTATAGCGTTTAACAAACGAATTGTTTTCTGTATCGCTATATGATTTTGAAGCTGTTGCAAAATGAAACTGAAGTTTAGACAAGTGCTCGTTAGATACTTGATCACCTTCAAAAGCGGCATTAAAATTGGTTGTTACCAATACGATTTCGATAGCATTGGGATTTCCTTCTGTTCGTTGCGTTAAAGATCCCAAAATACTGGTAACATTCGAAGCAAAACCTTCGCTCTGTGTTTCTAAAAACACGATATTTCTTCCTGGTTTCAAGGTGCTTCTTATATCTTCTACATACAGGAAATTTTCATCCTTACCTTGTTTATTTTTTCGGGAGTAGATCAATTTCGCATAATTAAATTCGCTTTTAATACTGTTGGCTACCGATTCATTTTTTGTGTCTGAAACAATAACAATGTTTTTTACCAACGAATCTGCTTTTACAAAATTTACAATTCTGTCTTTTAACAAGTCGTCTGATGGTCGTGATTGAAACACGTTGTCATATAATGTTAAATTAGTGCCTATTGGTGACACTACAGGTACATTATAAGCGCGTAATTCGGATGCGGCTTTATCGAAGGTTTCAGATGTTAACGGTCCGATAACCGCATCAACATCTTTAAAATTGTTTTCATTAATTATTCTTAACACTTCACTTACTTGATATTTGGTATCGTAAACATCTACTTTAAGTGATATGCCTAATGATTTTAAGGAATCTAATGCAGACAAAACACCGGTATAAAAATCGAGAGAGGCATCTAAATAAGGATCCTTTTTTATACTGCCTTTTATATCTGAAATAGAATCGAAATCGACACGATTTAATCTAAAAGGCAACATAACCGCAATGTGTTTGGTATCGAAATTGGTGATTCTGCTTTCTAAATGTGTTTTTTCAGTGGCTGTTTCACTACTATCGGTCATTTTATTCGAATACGGTATTTTCAAAACCATGCCTTCCTTTAAACCAGTGCTTTTCAACTCAGGGTTTAAAGTTTCCAATGTTTCTTGGTCTAACCCTAATTTAAGTTTTAAACGGTAAAATCCTTCTTTTGGCAATACATTGTAATAACTGTATTTTTCATCAACTTCTTTAACAACGTCGCCATCCATATTAGGCACATAAATTTGTTGTCCTTCCTGTAGTGTTTCGCCCATGCCCGGGTTTAGATCTTCAAGTTCTTGTACTGTAATACCAAATTTATAGGCTATGCGCCACTTCCCTTCTTTAGCTTTCACCAAATATGGTTTAGTGGTGGCTTTAGGTGCTTCTTTAGTTATTTTAAAAACAGGTATTTGAAGCTTATCGCCCTTTTGCAAAGTATTGGCATATAAAAAAGTGTTGTGCTTTTTTATCTCATCTTCAGTAATATCGTAGCGCTTCGCTATACTATATAAGGTTTCTTTCTTACTGGTTCTATGTACTTTAAACCCTTGTAATTCTTTTGTAGTAGCAACTGGCGTCATTTTTGCTTTAGAAATAGGAATTATTAAGACCGTATTGGCTTTTAATTCTTTTTTAGCATCCGGATTAAAGGCATAAATATCGGAAATCGTCACGCCATAACGTGCTGCAATACCGTGAATAGTCTCTCCTTTTTTAACTTGATGCGTACTAAAGTTTTGGGCTGTTACAGCATTTATGCCGAAGATGAATACGAAACATAAAACGGAAAAGAATTTAATCATGTAAATCTATTTTTTTAATTACGTTAGGAACAAAATGGTGTTTTTCAATATACATATAGCATGCCAAAAAATAAAGCGCACAGCCAACAGCCATTTAATTCCGACTTAATTATATACGTTCAATTTATATAAATAAGATATTCAACACACTAAATATAAGTTATAAATATTGTAACGCCAACTTTATCAAAATGTTAGAAGCTTGTATTTCAACGAAATTTTACTCCCACTCAATAGTTGCTGGTGGTTTCGAGCTAATATCGTAAACGACTCTATTAACACCTTTTACTTTATTTATAATATCATTTGATGTTTTTTGAAGGAATTCATACGGTAAATTTACCCAATCCGCAGTCATGCCATCGGTACTTTCAACCGCACGAAGTGCCACACATTTTTCGTATGTACGCTCATCGCCCATAACGCCTACACTATTCACAGGTAATAACATAGCACCCGCTTGCCACACTTTATCGTACAGTCCCCATTCTTTTAATCCGTTAATAAAAATAGCATCAACTTCCTGTAGAATACGTACTTTTTCGGCAGTAATATCGCCTAAAATACGAATTCCCAATCCTGGACCTGGAAATGGATGACGTCCTAAAAGTTCAGGATCGATACCTAAAGTAGCTCCTACACGTCTAACCTCATCTTTAAAAATAGCACGTAAAGGCTCTACGATTTTAAGTTTCATAAAATCGGGTAGCCCCCCTACGTTGTGATGACTTTTTATAGTTGCTGAAGGGCCACCAGTTGCCGAAACACTTTCAATAACATCTGGGTAAATAGTACCTTGTGCCAACCATTTTACATCGGTTAATTTATGGGCTTCATCATCAAAAACCTCAATAAACGCATTCCCAATGGCTTTGCGTTTTTTCTCAGGGTCTTCGATTCCTGCTAGGGCATCTAAAAAACGTTGAGAGGCATCCACCCCTTTAACGTTCAGTCCCATACCCTCATATTGACTTAAAACATTTTCGAATTCGTTTTTACGAAGCAATCCGTTATTAACGAAAATACAATATAAATTTTTGCCAATGGCTTTATTCAACAATACCGCTGCTACGGTAGAATCTACACCTCCCGATAGACCTAAAACCACCTTGTCGTTTCCTACTTTTTCTTGTATAGCTGCCACGGTTTCTTCAACAAAAGAATCGGGGGTCCAATCCTGATTAAGACCTGCAATACCCACCAAAAAGTTTTCCAATAACTGTTTACCATCGGTAGAGTGATAAACTTCTGGATGAAATTGAATGGCATACGTGTCCTCGCCTTCAATTCTATAGGCAGCATTGCTAACGTCATGCGTACTTGCTATTAAAACACCGTTGGTTGGTAGTTCTTTAATCGTATCACTATGACTCATCCAAACCTGACTTCCTACATGAATATTTTTAAAGAAATCCTCGTTGTCTTTAATGAAAGCTAATTTTGCACGACCGTATTCCCTCGTATTGGAAGGCGCGACTTCTCCTCCCGAAAAATGTGCTAAATATTGTGCACCATAACAAACCGCTAGTAAAGGTTTCTCACCTCTAATATTTGTTAAATCGGGGTGCAAAGCCTGTTCACCTCTTACCGAATAAGGACTACCAGAAAGTATAACAGCTTTATACTCTTGAAAGTTTGTTGGAATTTTGTTGAATGGATGTATTTCGGAATAAATGTTGAGTTCCCTAACTCTACGGGCAATAAGCTGTGTGTATTGCGATCCGAAGTCTAAAATAAGTACCTTATCATGTTGCATGCGCAAAAGTAATAATTGATTTTAGATTGACGAATTACCAAACCAATTTTTTAAATAAATTTTAAGAGCCTGTTTAAATTTTATCCTTTGGCTCTTTTATGTGCCTTTTTCTGCCATACTTTAGCCAGTTTTCGGCTCATATCTATGGCCCAATGTTATTTTTAACCACTTCAATCTCTACTGCATGGAATCCAAAATCCTTTCAATGTCTTTTTTTGTGGTATCTGGATTGATAAAACAAAAACGGGAAACTGTTTCATAGGCATTGCCTTGTTTCCATTTTGTTGGCGTTACCAAAGCAAATCCTTTTTTATGGTTTTTATAGGTCCAATGTGTATAATCCTCAGGTGTCCATCCAATTCTTCTATATAATACACATGACAAACTTGGTTCTCTAACCAACTCAACATGTGGGCTTTCATCAATTAATCTACCAGCTATTTGTGCCAATTCAATGCCTCGTTCCACCGCCTGTTTATATCTGTTCGTTCCATGCATTGCCAGTGAAAACCATAAAGGCAAACCTCGAACACGACGTGTTAACTGTATCTGGTAATCTGATGGGTTGAAACCATCGGCACCTTCATCTTTAAAAATATCCAAATAAGAGCCTTCTTGAGCATGTGCCTTTTTAGCTAATTCTGGATTTTTATAAATAACCGAACCACAATCGTATGGTGAAAACATCCATTTATGAGGGTCTATGGTAATACTATCTGCTTTTTCAATACCATTAAACAAATGCCGTACAGAATCTGCTGCCAAAGCACCACCTCCATAAGCCGCATCAACATGAAACCAAAGATTTTCTTTTTCACAAATAGACGCAATACCATCCAAATCATCAATAATACCGGCATTGGTTGTTCCGCCTGTCCCCACTACTGCAAACAATCTTTTTCGTTGTTGCGCTGTTAAACTATTAATGGCGTTTTCCAATTCAGTTCCTAATAATTTATCTTCAGTATCAACTAAAAAAACATCCACATCAATCACTTTTGCCATCGCTTTTATGGATGAATGCGCCCCAATAGACGTTATTATCAGTCCTTTTTCGTCTTTATAAACATCATTTTCTCTCCAATGCTCCCTAGCAGTCACCATAGCCGATAGATTTGCAGCGGTACCGCCACTAGTAAAAACTCCAAAGGCTCCTTTTGGTAAACCTGTTAAGGATACGATCCATCTCATAGCTTCATTTTCACAAAAAATACCGCCGGCACCTTCCATCCAATACGCCCCATGAATACTTGAAGCCGATGTAACCAAATCGAACATAATAGCCGCTCTTGTTGGGGATGCAGGTACAAATGCCAAATGCCTGGGATGGTCAATGGACACATTGGCTTTCATTAAATGCTTTTTCCAAAGATTAAAAGCCACCTCACCACCAATGCCTTTTTCCGTAATGGTTTCGCCAACTAATGCTTTTAGCTCTTCTTCCTTTCTAGGCTTGCCGATTTTAATTTTTTTAGATGATAATCTATCGATAGCATATTTCATGACATCCATAGACATTTCAACCAATTCAATATCCGCCTTATGCATTTTTTAAAGATTTAATATTAAAAATTCGCCCTTTAAAGGTTCTAAATTTTCTATAAGTTCCGGTATGAACTGGTCGCCATATTCCAAATAAAACTCCGAAAAATTGGCGTTGCGTTCCTGTAGGCTTCCGTTTGGGAATAACTCGTTTTTAATCTCGGTCATTCTAAACACTTGGTCAGACAGTTTTCTTTTTTGGGCTTTTAATAACCGCTTTTCCAAAGCATCCAAGCCTTTTAACTGTTTAACTTCTTGCGCTTTTACAGCTCCTAAAAACGATTTGTCTGTTTGTTCAGCTAGTTTATATAATGCTTCGAATTGTTGCTTTAAAGCTGTTTTCTGTTCTGAAAAATCAATATCTATATTCGAAATCTCTCTTACTTTTTTATTAATGAACGCATCGCGCTTTAAAAAAATAGCGTCGTTTGAAATATTTAAATTTTGAAGCTTTTTATACTGACTTTCAGATTGAATCAATACTGAATTGCGTAACAACAATATAGGAAACGGCACATTAACCTGATTAAAATAGTGCTTCAATTGAAACCAATACGCCAACTCACCGCCACCACCAATGTAACAAAGGTTTGGCAAAATAACTTCTTGGTATAACGGACGCATAATAACGTTGGGTGAAAACCGTTCCGGCACCTCATAGAGCTGTTTTATTATCTCACTCTTGCTCCAGGATATATCAGTATTGATGACTTTGTAAACACCTTCTTCAAAAACAATGCGCTCTCTTAAATTTTCAGTTAGATAAAACAAATTAATCTCACGTGGGTTTACTTGAATACCGTAGGGCTGATTTGGCAATTTGTTTATTTGTTCATTTGTTTTGGATACGCTTTTAAAAGACGTTTGATTTAGTAATTCATCTTCCATAAAAGGACTAAACTGCTTTTTTAACTCGGCATCATTGGCATCAATAATTACCAAACCGTAGTCTTTAAACAATTCGTTCGCTAAAAAACGGGTAGCATCGGCTAAATTTTGATGCTTTACATAAGCTTCCTCAAAAAGTGTTTTTAAATATTCGGCATTCTTGCTCGTTCCCAATTCCAAAGAAAACAAATTCAGCACAGCTTCTAAACCATCGGTAGAAAGTTCACCTACTGCCCCACCCGCTTCTTTATTCCAATGGACTTTTTTTCCTTTAAAGTTGAAATAATTTATTTCCTCAAAATCATGGTCTTCGGTTGCCATCCAATAAATAGGCACAAAATTATACGCTGGGTAGGTATGTTTTAATTCCTTTGAAAGATTGATAGCCGACACTATTTTATACAGAAAATAAAGCGGTCCCGTAAACAAGTTTAATTGATGTCCCGTTGTTATTGTGAACGTATTTTCTAGTTGTAAAGCTTCAATATGTAATGCGGTACTTTCTGAAATTGTCGTGTTTTGGTATTGCCTTTTTAAACTGTTAACCAAAACGGTTCTAGACTGCATTTTAAAAGACAATGCTTTTTCATCCATCTGTGCTTTAAAATTCTCAAGTTTTGGAAATCGGTTATAAAAAGGTTGCAATTCTGGTTTCTCATCTAAATAATCACAAATAAGTGACGAAAAATAGCCTGTTTTTTTAAATGAAATACAATCGGTTGGCATATAAATAGTGGAATTTAAGTGTAAATATACAGTTATTATAATTTTAGAAATCTAAAAAATACGTTAAGAGTTTAGATAAATCCACAAAAACAAAAAGTAATGTGAATGAACTCGTCTTGATTTTTTTTTAATTAATACTTAATAACCATTACAGCAAATCCAGTATTAATTTTAAAACAACATTTTAACCATAAAAAGGGCTTCTATTAATAAATTATTAACCTTGTTTACATTTCAATAACCCTAAATTAATTAAACCACAGTATTAAGTTAACAAACTTAAAAACCTCTAATAATACCTTTGACATCAAATATAACAACCAAAAAATTATTAGATTATGAACAAATTACTAAAACTATTTTTATTCTTATTTGTGTTTACTTCAACAAGTGCTGTATTAATAAGCTGCGAAGGTGAAGATGGAATAAACGGTGTCGATGGAAAAGATGGTGTCGATGGAGAAGACGGACAAGATGGAGAAGATTTTACGCCTTCTGCTATGATGTTTACTAACAAATCATCTTTATCGCCTCTAGTTCAAATGCACTCAGAGTTTAGTTCTGTAGAAGCCTATTCCTTAATAAGTTCAACCGACGTACTTTCAAACGGTTTCCGATTAGTTGGTTCTCAAGATGGTGCTGGATTTTTAAAAGATGGTGATGAATATATATGTGTTGTCAATGCTGAAGATGATTATGGTGTGTCTCGTATCCGTTTTGATAAAAACCTAAGCCCCATTAAAGGGGATTGGTTGTTAAACGCTGGTGTTGCAGATTATGCAAGACAATGTTCAGGAACTATGTGGGAGAAAGACATTCATGGCGGCGATAAAGATATATTTTTATCAGCTTCAGAAAGTATTGCTTATGATGTTAAAGGTATTGATCCGTGGGTAACAACCCCAACACCTACTGCCGATTTTGGTTTAGATGCTCTTGGTGAATTTTCATGGGAAAATGCAGTGCCATTACCAAAAAACACTTATTCAGGAAAAACAGTTATTATTGGAGGTGATGATGATTCTAGTGGCTCTAAGGGTCAAGTAATAATGTATTTATCTGAAAACAGTGATGCCGATTTAGAAAACGGAAAAATTTACGTTTTAAGATTTAAACAGGTTTCCAACGGTTCTGGGGGCGCTATGAATGTTACTGCTTCTACCACTTACGATGAAGGTTCTCTTGATTTTGGCAAAACCTACGATGTGGAATTTGTTGAAATTGTTGATGGTGCAGCCATGACAAAAAATGAAATGGAAGCAGCTTGTACTGCCGTTAACGCATCTCAATTCATTAGAGTTGAAGACGTAGATTACCAAAAAGGAAGTGATGCCAATGCTAGAAACGTATACTTTGCTGTAACTGGTCTTGGTCCAAATACGGGAGATGTTAACGATTGGGGAACTATTTATAAATTAGAGTTAGATGCTACAAATCCATTAGCTGGAAAATTAACTCAAATTATAAGCGGAAATACAGATTCTAACAATAATGACGGAAATGTTTCCTTACTTCAAAGTCCTGATAATATCTGTGTGACCGAAAACTATGTTTATTTTCAAGAAGACCCTAACTCTTTTAGTAGAAATCATGCTGCGTATATTTATCAATCTGATTTAAATGGCAATAACACTAAAGTTGTCTTAGAACTTAAAATAGAAAGCAATCTGTCTCCTACGGGAAGCTCCAGTTTTTCTGGTGAATTTGGAGCTTTAGTTGATGTTTCGGATAAAGTTGGAGTACCTGACACCTTTATTTTAGCATTGCAACCACATTATTGGAAAAGTGATAGTTTTGTATCAACAAACTTACCACATAACCAAGGTGGCCAAATTGTTATTTTAAAAGGACTTCCTAGATAAAAACATATTATTTCCTAAGATAAAAAGATCTCCATTTTTTAATGGAGATTCTTTTTATTATAAAACCTTCAAAATGAAAACACCCATTAAAGCATCAGCCTTTTCCATATTTTTAATCTTAGCTATATCTTGTAAAAAAGAAAAAGAAACTACCATTGCTGCAATAAATTGGTCAAGTGCCCAAAACTATTATTTAAAAAACATTCAAACATCTATAGATTACCTAGATAGTTTAAAAAAGGAAGGATTTGATGGCACAAAATCTAAACAATATTTCACACTCGCACGTGAAGCCTTTAAAAAATCTGAACCTTATGCCTCCTATTTAAACCCCGAAGTTGGACATAGAGCTAACGGTCCAGCACTTCCTATTTATAAAGATGATAATGGAAAAGTATTAAACCCTGTAGGCTTTCAAAAAATAGAAGAAAGCATTTACGAACAAGAAACCAGTAAGACCGATTTCGAACAAGAACTTTATGTAACCAAGGGCATGCTTTATGTACTAAAAAAAGGCATTGAAAAAAGAGAACTGAATGCCCAACGCTTTTTTATAGCGACCCATCAGCAACTATTCAGAATTGTAAGTTTAGCCATTTCTGGTTTCGATACACCTGTAAGTCATTTGGGAATTAATGAGAGTAAAATTTCTTTGGAAGGTTTAAAAACAGTTTACCAAAATACCATTCAGCCCATTATTCAAAATAAAAACAAATCATTAGATATAGATTTTTTAAATAGCATTTCAAAAGCTGTAAAATTTATTGAACAAAATGATAATTTTGATACGTTTGATAGATTTACTTTTACCAGAGATTATATGAATCCTATCACCCGAAATTGGGTTAATATTCGTAAAACAAGTAACCTTTGGGATCCTGTAAATACAGAGCCTTTCAATTTTGATGCCCCAACTTTTTTTGAAAATAACTCCTTCAACCTCAACTTTTTTACACCAGCCACAAACAGAAACCCAACAGACAAACAAATTGCTCTTGGAGAAAAACTATTTTCAGATCCTAAACTTTCCTCAAATGGCACTATGGCCTGTATAACCTGTCATGTTCCAAATAAAGGATATGCAGATGGTATGAAAGTTAATTTAGACAATAATGGTAAACCGCTTCAACGTAATACACCAACACTAATAAATACAGCATTTCAGCAAAGTTTCTTTTTAGACGGTAGGGCGAGTAGTTTAATTGACCAAATTTCGCTAGTGTTTACCAACGACAAGGAATTTAATACCAATGTACATGAGTTTTCAGATATCATTTTAAAAGATTCTACCTATGTTGATCTTTTTAAAGATGCGTATGGTCGTATTTCTAAAAACAACAAAGATGTTATTAAGGCTATTTCGTCATACATTTCTACACTTAATAGCTTTAACTCTAAATTTGACAAAAACATTAGAGGTGAAGAAAATACATTTACAAATGAAGAAAGGCAGGGATATAATCTTTTTATGGGAAAAGCACTTTGCGCAACCTGTCATTTTATCCCGTTAACAAATGGAACTGTACCTCCATTTTTTAACGAAACTGAAAAAGAAGTTATAGGTGTTCCAAAAACATCTGATAACAAAGAATTTGACAATGATTTGGGATTTTATTGGAAATACAAAGAAGATTTACACAAAGGTATGTTTAAAACACCTACCATACGAAACGTCGAAAAAACAGCACCATACATGCACAACGGGGTATATCAAACCCTAGAAGAAGTGGTAGATTTTTACAATAAAGGTGGTGGTAACGGACTTGGTTTTGAGTTAGAACACCAAACTTTGCCTTTTGAAGCATTAAATCTTAGTGACGAAGAACAAAAAAACATTGTTGCTTTTATGAAGACACTTACCGAGAGTCATACGCCTAAAAACCCACAACACAAGAAGTAAGTCTTTTATAAACAACAGTTTAAGTTAAAAAATATTACATAAACAATATAAATAAGCGTTTTTTTTTTCGTATCTTAATGCAAGCTAAATTATTAGCTATCAATACCTCATGAAAATGAAACGCTTTTTACTTTCCATGCTTACATGCCTTCTTTTTTTTAATGGCATGCAGTATCTCAATGCGCAAACTACAACAGCTTTTATAGAAATTAAAGGAAAAATTGTAGATGATGACTCTAACGATGCCTTAATTTTTGCCGACATCATTATTAAAGATTCAAACATTAGTACCATAACAAATTCCGATGGTGAGTTTGCTTTAAAAATACCTGATTCACTTGCCGATAAATCAGTGACATTTTCTCATTTAGGATATCAAAAAAAGGAACTAAAAATTTCTGAATTACATACGAATTCAAAAATCAAACTCATTCCTACAATTACAGAATTGAATTTGGTAGAAATTAAAACTTTTAAGGATGCCGAAACCTTATTACGGGAAACTTTAAAAAACAGAAGCAATGCTTATAATAATGAAAACGCATTAATGACTGCTTTTTACAGAGAAACCATTAAAAAGAGACGAAAAAATGCTTCATTATCGGAAGCCGTTGTACAAATACATAAACAGCCTTACAGCAATTTTAAAAATGATGCTATCGAACTTATAAAATCGAGAAAAAGTACCAATTACTCCAGATTGGATACATTAGCTTTAAAACTTCAGGGAGGTCCCTTTAGTAATTTATACACCGATATTATAAAATACCCAGAATATATATTTACGAATGAAGACATTGCTTTATACGAATTCAGCTTTGGCGAATCGACCCAAGTGAATAACAAACCCGTATATGTTATCAATTTTAAACAAAAACCAGGTATTAAAGAACCTTTGTACTACGGCAAACTTTATATAGATTCCGAAACTTTAGCATTAACCAATGCTGTTTTTAGACTTAATGTTGAAAACAAAGAATTATCCAGCGACATGTATATTCGGAAGAAACCAAGAAAAGTAGATGTATATCCTACCGAAGCCTCTTACCGTGTTAACTACCGTACCCAAAATGGAAAATGGCATTATGCCTACAGCAATATTTTACTAACTTTTAAGGTTAATTGGAAAGGTAAATTATTTAATAGCGTATACACCTTAAACAGTGAAATGGCTATTACCGATTGGCGTATTACCAACCCGAAATTAGTTAAAAACAAAGAAAACATGCTAAAACCAACTACTATTTTAGCAGATGAAACTTCAGGTTTTAAAGACCCCGCCTTTTGGGGTAAATATAATATTATTGAACCTGAAAAGTCTATTGAAGCTGCCATAGAAAAAATTAAAAAGCAGTTAAAACGTACCTAAAAACATTTCGTATAAAATCTTAATCGAACAAGTAAATTTTAAGTAATTTTACATACTTAATCCCATCTAAATTTTCATATTGTGATAGATTTTTTATTATCCAGCGATGCCATAATGGCACTCTTAACACTTACTTTTTTAGAAATAATTTTAGGCATTGATAATATTGTATTCATTTCAATTGCAGCCAATAAACTACCCGAACACCAACAAGCTAAAGCAACAACCATTGGCTTGATTTTAGCTATGGTACAACGCATTATCTTGTTGTTTTTTGTTAGCTTTTTAATTGGCTTAAAAGACCCTTTCTATACTATTGAATTGTCCTGGCTTCATATCGCGGTTAGCTGGCAAGCCGTTATTTTATTTGGAGGTGGCTTGTTTTTGATTTACAAAAGCACTTCAGAGATACATGAAAAGGTTGAAATGCCCGACCACGATGAAGATGCCTTGAAAGGGAAAAAAATAAAAAGCCTCTCGCAGGCCATAGTCCAAATCATGCTAATCGATTTTATTTTTTCAATCGATTCTATTCTAACCGCAGTTGGTATGACCAATGGATTGCACCCCAATCACAACTACAATTTGGTTTTAATGATCATTGCTGTGGTTATTTCCATTTTTGTAATGATTGGGTTTGCAAACCCGATTCGTCGCTTTATTAATGAACACCCTAGTATGCAGTTATTAGGTTTGGCCTTTTTAATTCTGATTGGATTTATGTTAATTACCGAGGCTGCGCATTTATCGCACACAAAAATACTTGGAAATACCGTTGGCGCCATACCAAAAGGCTACTTGTATTTTGCCATAGCCTTTTCACTTTTTGTGGAGTTTTTAAGCTTTAGAATTGAAAAGAAACAAAAGAAGGCGACAAAAAAGTAAACTTTAATATCAATCTGAGGTATCATTTTTATTCTAAAAAGGTAATATAAAATGACATTTACTTTGTCAGACTGAGCTTGTCGAAGTCCTAATTTAAAAAAATGTTAATGGTTGTCTTTCGACTTCAAGATAAACTAAAGCCGAAATGCATTGATAATTTGATTAATAAGATTTTCGGCTTTAGTTTATCTTGAGCGCAGTCGAAAGGCTCAATGTAATAGTTCTATTACTGATTTAGTAATTTCTATTGCCTTTATATAAACGGTATAAATAGTAAGCAATTATCACAAGCAATACGATTATTATGAGTCTGAAAATCATACCATAAAATTATTAAAATAACGTGAGTTCTATGTAATGTAATCTGATATCCAAGGGTTTAAATAGTTATATAAAAAATCATTACAAAACCTGAGTTCAGATTGATAAACGTACCTCTAACTTTTAACAGTTTAGCCGTATAATTGTGGAATCGTGTATCACAAACTTCATCGGTACAAACTCAGAACTTTGAACTCTGAACTCTGAACTTTTAACATCAAACTTCGTTAAAATTTATATCGAGCTCAGGTTAAAACAGTTTCGTTTGTCCTTTATCATCTAGTCTATCATCATCACTCTCAGAATTAGAATCATCTCTATTTTGATTATCACCCTCAGTGCTTTCATCCAAATCTAAAGAAACATCTTCTTCATCAACCACTTCTAAATCATCGGCGTGTACTTCTTCTGGTGCTTCATAAGGAAGCGGTTCCAATAAACTAATTTGGTTTACTTTCTCTTTTGTTAATTGGTTTCCTAAAGCTGTAATACCTTTAACAGCAATAAATTCTTCTAAATTTACAATTAAATTATCTTTTCGCTCTTTGCCTCGTTCTTTGGTAAACTCAATTTCAGCCATGGGAATCCAGTCGGTTGAAACAATTTCCAAATGCGATTTATCATGGTTGGTAATAAAGCTTTCTTCTTTATTTTCGTTTTCAATCAAAAATCGTTTTACAAAATATTTTTCTTTTTCGCCATCAAAATAAATAGCTGATATCGGTTTTTTAGGAATCCATTTTTCCATCACAATCATATCACTATCAAAATGGGTCGTCACCTCTGGTATGATGGTTTTTGCCACACCTTTTTGGTTGATGATTAAGATACGGTCTTCACCTCTAAACTCGCCAACCAACTCGCCCCTGCCATCAACATTTAAGCGTTGTACGGCGTCATCAAACCATATTTTTCGTGGTTTTAATGTAGAAATACCTTTCTCTTTTAGCTCTACTTTTTTAACAGGATATTTAGTAACTAAGTTTCCTTTGGAATTTCTCCCTTTAATTATAATATCGGCAAAATCAATATCCCACTTCAGTTTTTTAATGCTTCCCGCTTGACGCAGTAAAATACTAACTACCTCGGCTTCACCATTGGGATTTGCTGAAAAATACAGCACTACCGATCCTTTATTGCCGTTGGTTAAATCGTATTCCTTATCGCGGGTAATTCCAGTAACCGAAAAGCGTTTTATGTACGATGGACCACTTTTTCCATCGCGATAAATCATATTGTAAATGGTACGATTGTCCTTTTTATCAAAAACCTCTACGTTAATAATATCCTTCCCTACAAAGGTTTTTGAATCGACTTTCGTTACCATCATTTTACCCTCTTTGGTAAACACAATAATATCGTCTATATCGCTACAATCACAAACATACTCGTCTTTTCGCAACGAGGTACCAACGAAGCCCTCTTCCCTATTTACATAAAGTTTGGTATTTCTGATAACGACTTTAGTGGCATCGACATCATCAAAAGTGCGGATTTCTGTTTTACGTTCACGCCCTGCACCATACTCTTTCTTAAGCCTTGTAAAATATGCAATGGCATAATCGATAAGATGTTCTAAATGGTGCTTTACTTCGGCAATTTGTTCTTCTAAGGCATCAATTTTTTGCTGTGCTTTATCGATATCGAATTTAGAAATACGTTTGATTCTTATTTCGGTTAAACGCTCAATATCCTCAACGGTAATGGGCCGTTTTAAATGTTGAATATGCGGTTTCAGCCCTTTATCAATGGCACTAATAACGCCTTCCCATGTTTCTTCCTCTTCAATATCTCGATAGATTCTGTTCTCTATAAAAATACGTTCCAAAGAAGCAAAATGCCATTGCTCTTCAAATTCGCCTAAACGTATTTCCAGCTCTTGCTTTAAAAGCTGAACGGTATTATCGGTGGAGCGACGCAGCATTTCCGTAACACCAACGAACAGCGGTTTATTGTCTTCAATAACACAACCTAATGGTGATATGGACGACTCGCAACTTGTAAAAGCATACAAGGCATCGATGGTTTTATCGGGAGACAGCCCCGAAGGTAAGTGAATTAAAATTTCAACCTCCGCAGCGGTGTTGTCTTCAATCTTCTTAATCTTGATTTTACCTTTATCATTCGCCTTTAAAATAGAATCTATAAGTGATGATGTGGTTGTTCCAAAGGGGATTTCGGTAATAACCAAGGTATTTTTATCCAACTGCGATATTTTGGCACGTACACGTACACGCCCACCTCTTAAACCATCATTATAATTAGAAACATCGGCGATGCCTGCAGTGGGAAAATCGGGTAAAATCGTGAACCGCTTTCCTTGTAAATGCTTGATGGAAGCATCTATGAGTTCGATAAAATTATGAGGCAATATTTTGGTTGAAAGTCCTACCGCAATACCTTCACCTCCTTGCGCCAACAACAGCGGAAACATCACCGGCAAGTTGACTGGCTCCTTTCGACGCCCATCGTAAGAGGCTTGCCATTCGGTTATTTTAGGATTGTAAACAACATCTAAAGCAAATTTAGACAAACGTGCCTCAATGTAACGCGATGCCGCCGCACTATCGCCAGTAAGAATGTTTCCCCAGTTTCCTTGGGTGTCTATTAACAAATCTTTCTGACCAATTTGCACCATAGCATCGGCAATACTAGCGTCACCATGCGGGTGGTATTGCATGGTATGCCCCACAATATTTGCGACCTTGTTATAACGCCCATCATCTAAATCTTTCATAGAGTGCATGATACGGCGTTGTACAGGTTTAAAACCGTCTTCAATTGCGGGAACAGCACGTTCTAATATAACGTACGATGCATAATCTAAAAACCAATCTTTATACATACCCGTAACACGGGTAATGGTTTCAGTTGGCTCGTCTTGTCCGCTAATTAAATCGTTGTCGTCTTCAATCATTAATCGATCTTATTTTTTTGGCTTTCCGTTAAGCATGGTTTTTTTGAAACCCTTCGCTCTTTTATGACTTAAATTTCTATTAAATGAGGTTACGAAATCGTAAACATTTTTTCTCAATACTGGTTTTTCCTTATTGTATAACATGACTTTTTATTTTAGTTGTCTTCTATAATATCTAATTCTACTTTTAAATTGTCTATAATAAACTCTTGACGTGTCGGTGTATTTTTCCCCATATAAAATGATAATAAATCTTCAATAGACATATTATCATCTAACATAACGGGATCTAAACGGATATTCTCTCCAATAAAATGCACAAACTCATCTGGTGATATTTCTCCAAGTCCTTTAAATCGGGTTATTTCGGGTTTTGGCTTTAATTTTTCTATGGCATCCCTTCGCTCTTCTTCTGAATAGCAATAAATGGTTTCCTTTTTATTTCGTACCCTAAATAATGGTGTTTGTAAAATGTATAAATGGCCTTCCTTGATGACTTCTGGGAAGAATTGCAAAAAGAAGGTTATTAAAAGTAACCGAATGTGCATCCCATCGACATCGGCATCGGTAGCAATAACCACATTGTTATAACGCAAGTCCTCTAATGATTCCTCAATGTTTAAAGCGGCTTGCAATAAGTTAAACTCTTCGTTTTCGTAAACAATTTTCTTGCTTAAGCCATAACAATTTAAAGGTTTTCCTTTTAAGCTAAAAACCGCTTGGGTATTTACATCGCGTGACTTAGTGATACTTCCGGAAGCTGAATCCCCCTCGGTAATAAACAAGGTTGATTCTAAACTACGGTCATTTTTTGTGTCTCCAAAATGCACCCGGCAATCACGTAGTTTTTTGTTGTGAAGACTGGCAGATTTGGCACGGTCTTTTGCTAGTTTTCGAATCCCTGAAAGTTCTTTTCGCTCCCTTTCTGCTTGCAGAATTTTACGTTGAATCTTCTCTGCTGCATCTGGATTTTTATGTAAGTAGTTGTCTAAATGCGTTTTTAAAAAGTCATTGATATAGGTTCTTACGGTTGGCAAATCGCCCCCCATATCCGTAGAGCCTAATTTGGTTTTCGTCTGACTTTCAAAAACAGGCTCCATGACTTTAATGGCAATGGCACTTACAACAGATTTTCTAACATCAGAAGCATCGTAGTTTTTGCCATAAAACTCACGAATCGTCTTTACCAAAGCCTCTCTAAATGCATTTAAGTGCGTACCTCCCTGCGTGGTATTTTGTCCGTTTACAAACGAATGATACTCTTCACTGTATTGTGTTTTACTATGCGTTATCGCCACTTCAATATCATCTCCTCGTAAGTGAATGATGGGATATGTTCTATCTGATTCGTTAATGTTTTCAGATAATAAATCTTTCAGTCCATTCTCACTAAAATACTTTTCACCATTAAAAACGATGGTTAAACCTGGGTTTAAATACACATAGTTTTTAAGCATTTTAACGATATACTCATTTCTATACTTATAGTTTTTAAAAATGATGTCGTCGGGAACAAAAGACACTTTCGTTCCTTTTCGGCGCGTTGTATCGTCTAATAACTCTTGATTGATTAAATTTCCCTGTTCAAATTCAGCGGAAGCGGATTTATTATCGCGTGTAGATTCTACTCTAAAAAATGACGATAAGGCATTCACCGCTTTGGTACCAACCCCATTTAATCCTACCGATTTTTTAAAGGCTTTAGAGTCGTACTTTCCACCGGTATTCATTTTAGAAACCACGTCTACCACTTTTCCTAACGGAATACCACGACCGTAATCCCTAACGGTTACTTTACTACCTTGAATGGAAATCTCGATGGTCTTTCCTGCTCCCATCACATACTCATCAATAGAGTTGTCTAAAACCTCTTTTAGAAGAATGTAAATACCATCATCTGGTGAAGAGCCATCACCCAATTTACCAATATACATCCCTGGGCGCATACGAATATGCTCTTTCCAGTCTAGTGAACGTATATTATCTTCGGTGTAATTGGTTAATTCAGCCATAGATTTTGAGTAAGATTTTGTGATTGGACGCTAATATAATACAACCCTAGAAAAAATGAAACTGCCATTACACAAAGTAATTAACAATATTGTTTGATAAGTTGGGTTTTGGTTGATGGTTGATGGTTTGTGGTTGATGGTTTGTGGTTGATGGGTCTTGGTTCTTAGTTCTTGAGTCTTGGGTCTTGGTTCTGGGTTTTGGTCTGTGACTAATATTGGTAATGAACAATGAAAATATATAATACTCTTTTTAAACTTTTAAACTCTGAAACCTTTGAATCTCTGAAACTTTAATACTCCTAAACTCCTCAACTTCTCCACTACTAAACTCCTCAACTTCTCCACTCCCTAACCCCTCCTCAAAGACACCAGCAAGATACCAAAAATAACAATTAATGCACCAAATAACTGCAACAATGTAAGCACTTCATTTAAAAAAATACCTGCTAATATAATGGTCGAAATAGGCCCAAAACCAGCAATAACTGCAAAATTTGAAGAATTGATGCGATTGATGGATTCAGAAACCAAATACGATGGAATAACGGTAGCAAAAATGGCTATTAAAAAACCCAACATATACACTTCCCATTGCAAACCAAAAATGTCTACATTGGAAAACAAACCAAAATGAATAAACACACAAAAGCACGAAACTATCATGGCATAGGACGTGAATTTAACCACACCAAACTTAGGTATGAGCCAACCGCTTCCCACTAAATAAGCAGCATAAGTAATGGCACAAAGCAAAATGAAAAACCCTCCTAAGTAAGTATCGGTACCAGAAATAGCCACTTCGCCCCAAAAGGTAATAACAATACCAATGTAAGTTAAAAATATAGCCAGTGCCTGTGTTGAATTGATAGGTTTTTTAAGAAATAACTTGTTGAAAATAATGATAATGGTTGGATATAAAAACAAGATGATACGCTCTAAGCTCGCTTTAATATATTGCAACCCTACAAAATCGAAATAACTAGACAAATAGTAACCTACCAAACCAAAAAACACGACCCAATAATAATCTCTTTTCACAATAACACTAGGGTTTTCTTTTCTGCTGTATATAATAGCAATAACCAAATAAAATGGAAACGAAAAGAGCATACGCAATAACAAAAGACTCAACGCATCCACTTGATATAGATACGCCAATTTTACCATGACAGCTTTAGATGAAAAAAGGACGATGCCTAAAATACCTATTAAAATACCGGAGATGAATTTCTTTTTTGATTGCATGAAGCGAATATAAACTACATGTAAGTGGCAAGGAATTAATGTAGGAAGGAATTACGATGTTCAAACGTGGGTTTTGTTTGTGAGTTTATGAGTTTATGGGTTTATGAGTTGAATTGGTTGTTAATCATCAACTATTGGCTATTGTTTATTTGTTTATACGTTTATTTGTTTATGCGTGAATTGGTTAATCATTGAATTGATTGTTGATTACTGACTACTGCCTACTGCGACTGCTTACTGCCTACTGTCTACTGCTTACTGGCTATTGTTTATACGTTGAATCGTTTAACTGTTTAATTGTTGAATTGATTGTTGATTACCAACTACTACCTACTGCGACTGCCTACTGATTATTGTTTATTTGTTTATGGGTTTATTTGTTTATGCGTGAATTGGTTAATCATTGAATTGACTGTTGATTACTGACTACTGGCAACTGTTACTGCCTACTGCCACTGCCTACTGGCTATTGTTTATACGTTTATGCGTTGAATTGGTTAATCGTTGAATTGATTGTTGATTACTGACTACTGCTGTTACTGTCTACTGTTACTGCTTACTGCTTACTGCCTACTGTTACTGCCTACTGCTACTGCCTACTGCTACTGCTACTGCTTACTGTCTACTGACTACTGAATACTGCCTACTGCTACTGAATACTGCCTACTGACCACTGACAACAGATTCCGCTTTTTCTTTTAAAAATGCATTTCTTGTTCGCAAAAGATTTGCCATATACTTTTCCAAGAATAACCAGTTCGCTAATTTTCCCAAAATACCATAAGGGGATTCGAAATAAAAAACATCGGACATAATTGTTTTTTTACCAACTTTTTTGAAGTGGTGCTCGTGTCGAAATGATTTGAATGCTCCAGAAACCATTTCATCTACAAAATAATCTGGGTACTTAAATTCTGTGATTTTTGAAGTTAAATGCTGCACAAACCCAAAATGTTTGGCTTCCCAAGTAACTGTTTCGCTTAACTCAATTAAACCTGAAGTTCTTCCTGCAACAGCAATTTCATCTGAATGTTTTAAAGATTCTTGATGAATCTCTATATTTCTCGCTAAATTAAAACACGTTTTTATATCTGCATTAATAATGGTTTCGACTTTAACGTAAGGCATAATAACTTATAGTATAGAATAATAATATTACAAAACTATTTCAAAAATATAAGTTTACCTACAACTATTTACTTTTATTTAGAATAAATAAATCAACCACTTCTATGGACTTGAAGTCCTTAGTTTTGTTCGCAGACTAAATCTGCAAGGTTAGTTTGTGAAATTAATCTGTAAAAATTTTTAGAATCTAAAAGGGAAATGCACTAAAGTGCATAGTTTTAACTATTTCTGTGACCAATAAAAAAAAATAACGAATTACTTTTATCGATAAAGTGACATTAAACGTTAAAAAGGAAATGCATCACATCACCATCCTTAACCACATAATTCTTTCCTTCAACACGCATTTTACCAGCTTCTTTTACTTTGGCTTCACTTCCAAAAGACACATAATCATCATAACCAATCACTTCGGCTCTAATAAAACCCTTTTCGAAATCGGTATGGATAACGCCCGCTGCCTGTGGCGCCGTAGCACCAATATCAATAGTCCAAGCACGTACTTCTTTAACACCTGCAGTAAAGTATGTTTGTTGTTTTAGAAGCTTGTAGGCCGATCTTATTAATTTTGCAGAACCTGCCTCGTCCAAACCTATATCTTGTAAAAATAGCTGACGCTCTTCATAATCGTCTAACTCATTGATATCAGCTTCGGTACCAACAGCTAAAAATAACACTTCGGCTTTTTCGTCTTTTACCGCTTCTTTTACCAAATCGACATATTTATTACCGGATACTGCCGACGCTTCATCTACATTACATACATACATCACTGGTTTTTCAGTAATAAATTGCGAAGGTTTTACAAAATCCTCATAATCATCTTCTGTAAACTCTAAAGCACGAACCGAAATGCCTGCTTCTAAATTTTCTTTTATTTTTAATAAAACCGCTTCTTCCTTTTGCGCCTCCTTATTACCTGTTTTGGCTGCACGTTTTACTTTTTCAAGTTTTTTATCAACGGTTTCTAAATCCTTAAGCTGTAATTCCATGTCGATGGTTTCCTTATCGCGAATGGGGTTTACGCTCCCATCAACATGCACAATATTATCGTTATCAAAACAACGCAATACGTGTAAAATAGCATCCGTTTCCCTGATGTTGGCTAAAAACTGGTTTCCTAAACCTTCACCTTTACTTGCGCCTTTTACCAACCCAGCAATATCAACAATCTCTACGGTTGCGGGTTGCACACGCACAGGGTTTACCAACTCCGTAAGCTTTTCTAAACGTTTATCTGGAACATTTACCACACCAATATTAGGCTCTATGGTACAAAACGGAAAGTTGGCACTTTGCGCTTTGGCATTAGACAAACAATTAAATAAGGTTGATTTTCCTACGTTTGGCAATCCTACAATACCTGCTTTCATTAAAAATTTATTTTTTTCATTTCCACAAAAGCGGAAATCTATAATTTGCGAGTGCAAATGTAGTTAATTCATTAATTATTTAAAGTATATGCATGGAGTATTTAACTCAAATAACTAATGGGATAATTTAAATTAAAAATTATTCTTGGGAAGAGGCGCTTCTAAGTAGATAGAACGGCATTGGTTTTTAACTCAGCCGGAGTTACCTGCTGGCTTTTTATTCCGAAATATTTTTTATCAAATCGTTTTGCAAAAATTCATATTCTGATTTTTTCCAAAATTGGAAGTCAAAAATTGCGACTGTACTTTCGTCTTCCCAATTTCCGTTTTTGTTAAACTGTAAAGTCCACTTTATTCGTTTATTGCCTCTTTTCTTTACTTTTAATCTGCATTCATTTGACAGTCCATAACCAAAACAACTAATAGCTTCTTCTTCACTTTTAAATTCTTCGTGCCAAAAATCATATTCAACCGTAAAATTCCCTTTGCCATTGTCAATCAGAACAACAGGAAATCCGTTTTTGTTTTTGGGATGTACAATTATCGAATCCGAGTCTAATTCAAAATCAGCTTCTTGATATTTTTTTAGTCGGTTTATTATTTCATTAATCGTTTTGTTCATTTTTCAGCCTAAGTCAACCCCGTTATATAATAACATATATTACTCATATCCCATAAACATACAGGATATCGTTAGTTTTTTATCTTCT
>LLBY010000796.1_pt1 | contig 49743 bp, 68 predicted proteins | sample 1489401 | NCBI WGS metagenome assembly LLBY01 (sample SAMN04092656, study PRJNA295927) | soil metagenome | biome: Soil prokaryotic community; feature: Bulk soil; isolation source: soil from tomato rhizosphere | host: tomato cultivar Hawaii 7996 | place: South Korea | collected 2011-11-01 | reverse complement strand
CGTTCTCCGGCCCCCGAGAAGCCTCGCGAAGCTTCTTGCGGTTCTTGGTCTTGGCGGCCTTGTCCTTCTCGACCTCCTCGGCCGTTTTGAAGATGTTGGAGACGGCGTCCTCCTCGACAGCCTCCCGGACTTCCTCCTCCGACATCACCGGTTCCTCACTCGCCGGGCGAGTCGGTTCCCTCGAGACGTAGCCCAGCTCTCGGACGATGTCCGCAGCCGTACCGGCGTTGACCGCCTCCATGGCCGCGATCGGGTCCTCGAAGTCACCGGTCTTGTAGAATCGGCTGTAGTAGAGCTTGGCTTCGGCGATCTCCATCTCGGCGATTTCTCGATACTTCTCCTCGAATCGCTTCGTCAAGAGTGTCGTTGCGGCGAAGGCACCTGCGACCGTCGCCATCGCAGAATATGCCGTGATGACGAACTCCGTCGTCTTGACAAAGTTTGGAATCCTCAGCACGATCTTCATGCGAGCGCCTCGTTGATGGTATCGGGGTCGCAGTTGAAGGTGAGGATCAACGCGGAGTCCTTTCCGGTCAGATATCGCTTCACAGCGACACCGTCTCGATGGATGCCGAAGTCGACGTATCCGTCGCCGTTTCCGTCGACGAGCCACCCGATCTTGGATCCGGCGTGGGTGTGCGGGACACCCAGGATGTCATAGACCTCGTTCAGGAACAGGTGTCCCTGAGCGATCAGCTTCTTGCCGGCAAAGTGCTCGAAGGCCTCGGCCTGGATGAGGTTGAGCTCCGGATCACCCTTGTAGTCCGGAATGTTGTCCCGGGAGTAGACCAGTGTGTAGGGATCCCTCGAGTCGGGGTATGACGCCTTCCCCGACTTCAAGATCTTCCCTTGCTCGTCCCGCTCGATTTCGGCGTTGTGGTAGAGCAGATGCTCCTGCTCCTCTCCGACATGGTCGGAGACACGCTTGCGGTACTCCCGAAGCGTGGTCGATACGGCAGAATATGCCGCCGACAGCGCCGCATTCCGCTTGTTGAGGATGTGCCTGGAGCCGGCGAGAGCCGCGATCGAGACAACGGCAACAACAGCAGTCGGAGCATAGAGGCTGACGATCCGACGAGCGCCGATCGCGCGAGCCTCAAGGATCATGCGCTTCTCATCCTTGGCACTCTGAGCGTTGATCTGAGCCTTCTCGACGTCGCTCTTGGTGTCGTCGACGATCTCCTCGACCCGAAGGGTTGCCCTGCAGGCCATGACGACGGTCGCACCGACGCCGATGATGCCGAGACCGAACAGGATCGTCGGGCTGTGGTGCTTGGTCTGGAGGATCGACCGTCCCACCTTCTGTGTGACGATCTTGGGAATGAACTTCATGTCTTGATTGCTCCGTTCTTTCTGAACTTCTGAAGGATCGCGAAGAGCTGAGAGCGGTTCATCTTCATGACTCGCTTCTTCCAGCTCTCGCTAGCGGGGTAGACCGCGATCAGTTGTTGTCGGATCTGTTCGTCTGTAGCCATCTGGACCTCATTCGATCGGGTCCGGTGGTCGGATGTCGAGCAGGTAGTCGCCAGAGCGAACCCGGATGACCTCAGTCCCCCGAATATCGTCCCAGCCGTGACGCCGGTCGATCGGAGAGGTCTCGAAGCCGGCCAGCTCGAGCATGTCTGCCACCGTGACGATGTCGTACTGCTGCACGATGTCATACATTCGGTCGAGCACCTCCTCGGCCTCGACTCGGGTTTCGAAGAGCATCTCTCCGAAATCGTGACGTGCTCGTGCACGTCTACTCAGTTGTCTGGGCTCGTCTCGATCCCGGTCACGACTACTGCCCCGAAAACGACTTCCGTAGTCCGGTCGACGATCTGAATACCCTCGCCCGCCCCGACTTCGTCTAGAGCCTCCGAATAGCCTTCGCTCAGCGCCGTCGAATGCGGCGTCGAACAGCAGCTCTCGGATTCCTGGGAGCACTCGATCGAACCAGACCCACTCCCAGGTGCTCTCGCCTTCTTCGACTCCGAAGAAGGCCTCAAGTGCACGCTTTCCGAGTGGACGCTTTCGACGGCGGACCCGGCCGGAGACCACCTTCTCGATTGACTTCTTCGGCAAACCATCCGTATTGGACTCGCCAGCTGCAACTCGACGTTGCCGATGGCTGTTGCCCGGATACTCCTTATCCATTTCTACCGGTCCTTAGAAAAACTGAGAGCCCGTGTAGGGCTCTCAGTAGGCGAGGGTGATACTTGTTGGTTGTCAGCTGGTGGAAGCGCGGGCTTCGAACCAGTTGTCGACGAAGGTGTCGACGGGACCCTCCATCTGTCCGACCGCCACGGCGCCGACGACCAGACCGACTGCATCTCCGATCCGGAGATTCCGGGTAACGGGGACGTAATTGGTCAGGATGCGGCTCGTGATGGCGGCGACGGATGATCCGGCGACGATCTTGACGAGGTTCTTGGTCACTTCGCGTGTGTCCATGCTGGGTCCTTTCAGTAGGGTTTTCCTCACTATAGGGTGAGTTGTTCTTGCGAACACAGAGCGGGACGGTATTGACCGCACCGAGCCGAGTTGAGCAGATATCGGTGTTCCACCGACCTCACGCCCCGCTCTGTCTTACGTCGACCTCGTTCAAGACTCGTATCCTGAGGCGATAGCAACCCCATCTCGATTCGGTCGACGCGTACTTCGTTTCAATTACCATCCTTATCTATCCCTCGGATACGAGAGGGGTTTGGTAGAGGGCACCTTTTGTCGCTGACAAGGAACAGGGATCACCAGTCAGCACTTCGGCGGTCGATTAAGGCCTAGACGCATCAGAATATAACCGAGTCGTGTATGAGACGTCTCGGGTATGGCCACCATCTGACACATCAAGCATCCGGAATAGGTAGGCGAACCCTACGAAAGCCTCCCTTGCTAGCCCCCTCAACAGATCACTCGTCCTCGTCTGCGGCGTTTCGAAACTCGAAGTCCTCCTCCAGCGCGCGCCTCTGTTCCTTGGGCATCCGCATCAGCTCGATGACGGAGTAGTCCTCGAGGATCTTGGGGAGCTCGACGTCTTCGACGTCCGTAGCCTCTTCGCCGACGTGACCGTCCTCGGTCTGGTTGCCGCGCTCTTGCGCGGCCTCCACAGGGTTCAGACGCCGATTTCTCTGCACTGTCTCTCGCCGTCCTCTCTGCGCGTCCTTCTGCCTCTGCATTCGATCGGCCGGACGTGCCATCGCCTTCTGAAGCGCCTTCTTGGTGATCATGTTCTCCTCCTTGGGGATGACCCCGTTGAAGAAGTCCGCCGCCTTGTCGGCATCGGTGGCAAGCTCCATCCAGAGGTCGGAGAAGGCGACGTGCTGAGCGAAGCGCTCGGAGAGCGGACGCCCGGTGACCGGATCCTTCTTGTTGAAGTGGAGACCGTCGTCGTCCTTCTCGCCGTAGGACTTCAAGATGAGCTGCTTGACCATGGGGAGGATCTTGGCGGGGTCCTCGGTAGCCATGACCCGAAGAGCGTACTCGGCGAACCCGCCCTCGACGCTCCACTGAAGCTCGGTGCCCTCGTCCTCGGTCAGGTCGAAGTAGAACGTCTCCTCGGCGTCGGCACCGTTGAGATCCTTGAACTGCTTTGTGATCGCGTACATCAGTCTCCTTCGTTGGTGAAAACTCAAAGGAGGAGACTCAGCAGCATGGGGTTTGCTGAGTCTCCTCCGGTTTGTGGGTGATCCCGTGTGGGTTGGTGTCACGCCGCGTTGGCGGTCTCCTCCTGGGAGTGGTTCCGTCGCACCTTGACCACCTGGGTGACGACTGCGAATCCGACGAGGGCGATGGTGACGCCGACGCCGACGAAGCGGCCGACCTTGGTGGGGGTCAATGTGCTGGGAGCCTTCAGGGGAGTCACGTTGTTCTCGGTCATGATGGTCCTTCCTTATAGGGTTTCTTCCTACCATAGGCCTTGTAGAATATGCGACCTATCTAGGCGTCTCGCCGCACCACGATCGAGAGAACTTGACGACCGGGCTTCTTCCAGGCCGCTCGGATCATCTGGACGACCGCGTTCTCCACGTCTGTGTCAGTCGCGCACTGGACAGAGTCCTTGTAGCCGTCCTCACCGATGAGCTTGATCGTGTAGTCCATCGAGGTCAGTCCTCCAGCGTGTTGTACCGGGTGTACCGGGGTCGGGTACGAATGCGGCGGTTCGTGGATCTGGACTGAGCCTTCTGACCCGTGAGAAAGTACCTGTCGGCGAGCTTCTCGTCGTACTTGTCGGCGATCTCGACCCAAGAGTTCTCTGCCGGCCGTCCGGACTTCTTGTTGATCACCTCATAGAGGACCTTGAAGTCGTCTTCGGTGACCCAGGCGTTGCCCAGGGTCATGACCGGACTCTCCGAGTTTCCGTCGGCGAAGGTGTCTTCTGGGTGGTTGACGATCAGCCAAGACCCCTTGACGTTGTCGAACGGGATCGTGACGAAGCCGCCGGGAAGGCAAGCAACTGCGATCGAGTAGGTCTCCTCGTTGATCTGGAGTGCCTGGGTCTTGATCAGGTGTAGCGTCATGATGTGTTTTCTCCTTGTTGAGTAGAGTGGTCAAGAATATGACCACAGAGTCGTGAGCACCTTGGCGAGCTCACTTTTGTACGGGTGGTCTGCGAATCCACCAAGCCTGAACTCGCAGACCCCCTCAAAAGGGCCGTAGCCCCTCGCACATGTCGGACAAGAGCATTCTTCTAGTAGTGTGCTCAACCAGAAGCCGTCATCGTCCTCAGTCGTTGCTTTTCCAGGGCCTCAGCCTCGGATTCGGGTCGTAGACCAGGAAGATGCACGGCTGACCCTTGAGCGGCCCCTCCTCGATCAGCGTCGGCACGTGCTCGACCTCGAATTTGTCGTCGGAGTCCCAGCCCATCTCCTCCGACATGACCGTGTGGGCGATACCGAGTTTGTCGAACCACTCCGACTGGGTCGCGTAGCCCTCTCGAAGGAGCTGTGAGAGGATGTCGTTCTCAGCCCTCTTGACGTGCTCGATCGAGGACCTGAACGTCCTGAGCGTGTAGGAGTCCAGGAACAGCGTGTTCCCCAGTCCGGTTTGGATTGTCATGTCCGGGTCGGCGTCGCACAGAGCCTGATTGACCTTGTCCTGAGCGATGGACTTCTTGACGTCCTTGGCCATCTTCTTCCCGCCGGCCATCTCCTGGAGCTTCTCCTTGTACTCCTGGAGATCGTTGCGGCTCATCGCGGCGATTGCGGTCAGCGCCGCCAGACGACTCGTGCTGATCTTGTTCGCCATGATGATGCATGTGATGGTCACCGCGCCGGCGCCGACGGCGGGCAGGTAGAGCTTCCAGAGAAGCTGGACCGTCTCGGTCTTGGTGAGGAGAGTCTCCTTGTTCTTGAAGCCCTCGCCGAACTGGGTGTGACCCTCCTTCGACTCCCCGAACCGAGCCTTCTCGGTCTCGATCAGTTCGACCGAACGAAACGCTGCTCGACCCGTCAAGAACGCCGTTCCGGCCACGCCGAGCGCGCCCAGAGTAGTGAGGATCAGTGGTGAGCTGTCCGCGACAACTCGACTCAACTGCCTCGCGGTTCTACTGATGTTCATCTTGCTCCTGTTCCTTGATCTTCTTGTATTCCTCGTGGATGCCACCGGCCATGTCGATGACGAATAAGAGAATCCCCGTGACGACGAAGACGATGAGGAAGATCCCCAGTATCGACGCCATCTCGAGAAAGACCTCACTTGGCTTCACAATCTGGACCATCAGCGTCTCCTCATCTCTCGGACGAAGATCCAGATGAGCCACAGACCCGAGGTCAGCAGCGTCATCAGGCAGTCGCCGAGAAAGGCGAGACAACCATAAGGTCGACTCGTCGATTGGACTATGACGACGGGCATAGTTACCGCCCGCCTAGGACGAATTCGAGACTTCGATCGAAGAATCCAGTGGGCCACGGATCCAGAAGCTCTCCTTCGGCCCCAAGACGAAGCTCTCGAGCACCCTCGTCATCGTGCCAGTAGAGGTGGACCTGGTCTGAGCTCAAGACATTCTTTCGAACGAGGTATCGGAGGTACGTCATGGGCAACTCCTCCACCAAGACGATGTCTCGACTCGCTTCATCGACAACCCAGACGTCGATCAGCTCGACAACCTCATCGGGCATGAGACGACCAAACGGGTGATCGTAAGACGACCCTTCCGAGAAAAGTGCACGCCCTCGATCGGGACCGTAATGCAGATTGAATCTCATGAGTTTGCCTTTCGTAGGGTTTAGGCACAAAAAAGAGAGTGAGGTCTTAGCCTCCGGGATCTACCGTCGTTACGGTGGTCCTCTCTCATTATAGAGCGTGTAAATCCTGCGAAGTTGAACCCAAAGCCCTTGTATCTAGTGGGTTTGGGTTCGTTGGTCACACGGTCTGTTCGGGGGTTTCGATCTTGTTCAGTCGACGCTGTTCCATCCGGTGCTGAACCTCTTCGTACACGATGATCCCCACCATGAGAACTGCTGCCAGCTTGAGCTGCCAGATCAAGTTCTCCTTGGTGTAGGGGTGAAGGTAGTCGGGGGTGTGAGCGTTCCAGGCGGTCGCGAATGTTTTGAACATTTCGAGTCCTTTCGTAGGGTTGTGGTCTCACTATAGCCCGAGTAGATACTGCGAAGCAAAAAATAAGAAGCCTTGCGGGAGCGTCGAACTTCGCAAGGAGCCGTTGAATCTAATCAACTACATTCGTGTCAGACTGCTTCTTCTCATCATAGGACTTGTAGATTCTGCGAGGCACAAATATAGGACAAGACCGTGCGGCGTGTAGGGGTCTGGTCTACACGCCGCACGGGGTCCTTGAGAGTCACTTGGGGATGGCGTTCCAAGCTTTCGTGTTGTAGAGATGGTTGCCGAGCTTCTCTCCGCCGACGATGGCGACGACGCTGAGTAGGGCGAATCCGGATTTGATCAGGGTGTCTGAGTGTCTCTCGATCCAATTCGGCGTCGGCTCCTCCGCCTTCTCCACCGGTGGTGGGAGCGGGGGCTTTGGCCTGCAGTTCGCGAGTGTCTGGTAGTTCCTGACCATCTTCGTTGCTTCGTCTGATTCCCAGTCGCAGTCGTACATGGCGGAAAGAAGCTTCGCTTCCACATCTTCAAATGAAGTCATTCAGTATCCTTCCGTAGGGTTAGTCTCATTATAGGGCGAGTTTGCCCTGCGAGAATATCCCTACGACGGAGGAAGCGAGCTGTCCGGGATCGTCACGGCCCTGAACACCACATCCTTGGCCTTCGGATCCACGAAACCGGTCTGTGCGATCAGTCCGGCGATGGCTCCGGCCTCGGTGACCTTGATGTCACCCGCGTACTTGTCCGCCGACTTGGCGTACGAACGACCGGCCGCCGTCAGAAGACCGCCCAGCAGCACCTGTACTGCACCGAGCGTGGCCATGATCTGGGTTTCCAGCGGCCACACCCAGATCTGGGACAGCGTGCCGTAGAACACCAGGACCAAGGGGAAGTACAAAGAGGCCAGAGGCTTGAGGATGTCGTAGGTCTTGTTGCTGACCAAGGACGTTCCGCTGTTGGACTGGCCGTAGTCGTGCATCTCGCTCATGGAAAATCGTCTCCTTCATGGGTTGTTCCGTCGACGACCTGCTCTAGGTGCGCGACTCTTGCTTTCAGTCGGCGGATCTCCGCCTTGTCTGCGCGACGTTCGATGCGCATGTTGCTCATCTCTTGATCTCTGAGAGCATCCTTCTCACGAAGATCCCGGTTGTCCTTCTCGAGACGAGCGATGGTGTCGACGTCAAACTTCTTGGCTCGCTCATAGGCTTCATCGAGTGCAGAGGCCCGCTTCTCGAGCTCGGTGTTGATGACGCTGGCTTTTGCAGCAGACTTGGACGCGGCGTACGCGGCCAGGGCGGATACTACAGCCACGATAATGCTTGCAATCGCGGTTATGAACTGGCCCTTGTCCACGTCTCACTCCTTCCCGAGTCTAAGAGCGTCGTTCTCAGCCCTGAGACGCTCTACCTCGAGTCGAAGTCGAGGAATCTCGGTCAAGGTGAACCCGACATGTGATGGATTCACCAATCCACTGATTCCCCACCACATAAACGCGATGAGTCCCCATGTGAGGACCGCAGATATGTTCATGGCGGGGGCATCTCCGAAGAGAATGCCCATGAGGTAGAACAACGCCCAAGCCGAAGACAGTCCAGTAAGAAGGTAGTACCCCCATGTCTCTGAGATCGGCGGCCATCGTGCTGAGACGATGGCGGCGACGCCGTGCGAGACGAAGACCCAACCCCAGAACACAAGAGGTAGGTCAAAGCCGAACCAGTTCAAAGCGAACCGAAGGGATTCCAGACGCTGAGCACTAGGCTCAGTCACGATCAACGATTGTCCGATCGCGATGTAGACCAGACCCGCCACGAGAAGGACAAGACTATGTCTCTCCCAGGGGCGAATCGCCTTCCATGGATCGAGATTCGAATGCGGCATGAGTCCTCCTCTCAGATCCTCGCCAGTGTGGGATATGACGTCTCGCCTAGCTTTGACTCCGAGCGGATGAACTCCACAACTCGACAATCAGTGACCAGACCATACTTTCCAACCATCCGAACCAGATCGCCGAGCTCGTAGTCGACGCCGTAGACATACGGGATGTCATCGGCAGCCTTCGCGTCGAACAAGGCGGTCTTCTTGGTCGCCCTAAAGGCCTTCTCGGCCTCACTCTCGACGTGCTCGCTCCAGTCAGCGTTGGAATATGTGTCGTCCTTGCTCCCTGCGTCGGTGTACCCGACGCGACGATCCAGACCTGAGGTGGCAGATCCGCCGGTGTCAGCCCGATAGAACTCCCCCGTTCCGTCATCGACACTGTTCGCCACATACATGGCGGTCTTGTAGCCACGAATCGAGAACAAGTACTTCGGGTCCACAAGATGCCTCAAACTGTGATGAAATATCACCTCTTCGCGACGATCCTCTCCGTCGTAGACATCGAGTCGAAGCTCAGTGATGTTGGAGTCAGTGGTCCGAGACACCGTCAAAGCTCCTCCCGGATCGGTGACAGTGAAGACTTCTCCTGGACCCGAAGGCGGCCTGATCGACCGAAGACCGAGATCTCCTTGTGCTAGGAAGCGAAGGATTTCAGGATATGCATACCCCGGGTTGATCCAGCGCTTCTTGGACGCACCGTAGTCACCTGTGATCGAGTCAGTGATGACCAGATTCGGAACCACGTCGTTGGGCGTCCTGATCGACGGAGGAACAATCGCATCGATCAGCGTGTCGTTGACAAGAACGTTCCACATGTAAATCAGAGCCGCTCCAGCAAGGGTTCGGGGCTCTGAGAACTTCATCTTCTTCTGGTATCCCACGCCTCTGAAGTCCTCGGTGATCCGGTTTTCTAAGAACGTCTCGAAGGAGCGTCCAGTTGTCTTCAAGACATACCCGAAGTCGCCGTCCTTCTCGATGGAATGCGTCTCCACCGTCATGACTTCCTTTGAGCCTCGAATCCCCACCAGAGAGTCCTCGGGGAGTTGCTCGAGGGTCTCGTCGATCTTCGGCGTCTTGAGCTCGAACTCACCGTTGAAGGTGTATCGCTCGGTCCAGATCAGAGAGCTCTTCTCCTCTACCAGCGCGTCATCATCCTCGGGTAGGAAGGAACTCTTGTCGAGCCTGTACAAGTCCACGTCAGACCCCCCAATACTTGGCTTTGTAGGTGGCCGCGCTGACGAACGTGAACTCGTCCACCCCGGCATCGCTAGTGAAGAGGTTGTCGCCAGGATATAGCTTCAACCAGCTTGAGTCAGCCGACAACTCTCCAATCAGATTGGCTGTGGTCGGAGCCACTCTCCGGACTCCCGACGATCCCTTTCGGGTGTCGATGACGATCTCGTCGTCATTGGTGAAGTCGCCCTCCAAAGTCATGGAGGCACTGCCCCGAGTGATGGAGAGACCCGAGAAGATTGCTCCAATGAGAATATGGAGCATGAAGCCGGTCGGAAACGTCCCAACATACGGAACGGTCCACTCTGCCGCAGTCCCCGCCGGAACTCCAAGAACTGTGTCTTCCTCAGCCTCGAAATATCCCTCAAGACCGAGAATTACGATTTGGACCGTGGGATCCTTGGCGAATATGACCGGATCGATGGATTCGACCACGCCTTGGAGCGTCCCGACAACCGCCGTCCCGTTCATGAGCTGCACTTCGATCAGATCGGTGTCATTCGGAGAGAGCAGGCCGTACAGAGTGTTCCGAAGAGACTCCGGGGTCTGCCCAGACGAGTAGTTCGGGTTCAACCCGACTTGAATAACAACCTGCTTGCTCGTTACTTCGCTACCTTGGTAGTAGCCGTTCTTGATGACAACGTTCCGCTTGGACGGCCCGAGACCGTCCACGCCCTTGCAGATGAAGGGCTCGATGGGGGAGGTGTTCGCCATCGGAAGGATGATGTTGGACCGTCCGACCAGTTGGACATCTGTGATGATCACTTGTTGAGCACCTCCTCCACCTGCGAAATGAAGTTGCGGGTATGACGGTAGAACGTCGTGTCGTCCACGGGCTCTGGAGAGTTGATGATCTGCGTGTAGTTGAACTCCTTGGTCTCGGACTTGTCCGTAGCCTCTCCACCCTGGTCGGGGGAAAGCGGACTGCCCTCCCCACCGATGGTGGAAGCGAGCAGAAGTCCGGTCTGAGTTGCACGATCCATCAAACTAGAAAGCTCTGGCAAGCCGCTCCGAAGTCCGGAGAGGTCCAGAACAGGGGAGATCTTCGGGTTCAGCAGCATGTTCTCCGCGGTCCAGCCGTCCAAGTCCGCACTCATGCGGGCCAGGACCTCCTTGGCCATGCGAGCCGCAGACTGCGCCGTGCGCTCAGTCTCGTTCCGCATACCAAGCGCCAGTCCCTGAGCGACCTGCTCACCCAGGATCGTCGTCACCTTCGACGGCGACCCAGGCTTGAAGACCTCCAAGAACTTGTCCAAAGCAGCATTGGCCAGCTCGATCGCAGCATCCTTGACCTCGTCCAACAAGGCCAACATGCCCTTGACCAGACCTTGGCCGATGGCGACGGCCAACCGGCCTCCAGCACGACCGACCTGCTCGGCGTTCTCGTCGATCTTGACCGCGAGAGCGTTGGCGAAGTCGATGATGAGGTCGAAGCCCTCCTGGATCAGATCCGGAAGCTTCTTTCTCAGACCTCGGGAGAACCGGACGATGATGTCCACACCAACCTCAACGAACTGCTCGATGTTGTCTCTGAAAGCTTCGAGCAAACCGAGGAGCATCGCCAGACCGGCACGAGCCAGATCCGGAATGTTGTTGGTAAGGACGTTGATAAGCACCTTGACCAGCGCGTCGATCGCCTCTCCGATCTTCGGAGCGACCTTGATGACTATGTCGAGAAGAGTGCTCAAGAACTTGATGACGAGATCGCCGATCGCACCAATGAGATCCTGGCCGTTCTCCGCCAAGGTCGTGAAGAACACGACCATCCCGAGCGCGAAGTTCTGGGCCAGAAGAGGAAGAAGCTGGGTGAGCGCGGTTAGAACCCCGATGCCAGCCACCATCGCCGCCACGAATATCCCGAATGCAGTCGCAAACAGCAGTGCGCCCGTTCCGGACAGAACAAGAGCTCCGCCGATGGCGAGAAGCGACCCTGCGAGTGCGAGAATCACTGGAGCCATGGGTCCCAGCAAATATCCCGCCACGCCGAGAACTGTGAAAGCCGCGGCGATCGTGAGAAGAGCCTTGGCGATGTCTGCGACACTCATGGCCGCGATCATGCCGAGGGCGTGGGCCAAGACGACCAAGGAAGCTGAGGCAACGGCGAGTGCAGCCGCTCCCGAAAGAGAGCCGGACATCGCCTTGAGACCCAGAGCCAGCATCAACATGCTGATGCCAAGGACCACCAAGGACTTCCCGATCTGCTTGAGATTCCCCATCATCTCCAAGGCCTTGGCCAAGATGACCAGAGCTCCGGAGACAACAAGAAGACCCAAGGACCGCGCCGCCATGTCTGCGGGCATGAGATGTAGCGCGCCCGCGATGATCAACAGAGTCGCAGCAACCGCGCCGAGACCCTTGCCGAGTGCCTTCACGTCCATCTTGGAGAAGTCCTCGACCGCGCTGGCCAAGATCTTCATCGCGATCGCGAAGGCGATGACCGCTGCGGCCTGACGGAACGTCGTCGCCGGGTTGAGGAGCTTGGTTGAAGCCGTGATGGCCAAGAGGGCGAAAGCAAAGGCGCCGAGCCCCCGGACAAGCTCTTCGATGCTCATGTTGGCGAACTGCTTGATCGCCAGAGCCATGATGTTGAGCGCCACGGCCAGAGCAGTAATGCCGACCCCAGCTGTGATCATGCCCGGAGCGGCCTTGCCCAATGGACCGGCCGCGATGACAAGCGAAGTCAAGAGAACCTCGACTGCAGCGACGCCACGAGCCAGATCCTCAGCTTCGATCGTCGCCAAGATCTTCAGAGCACCCGCGAGGATGAGAATGGCTGTGGCCATCCCCACCAACCCTGCGGATATGATCGGGATCTTGACGAAGCCCTTACCTGCTCCGATGATTCCGATCGAGGTGAACGCGGAAATAAGAACGCCCATCAGCCCACCGATGGCGGTGAGAGCCTTTCCGAGCTCTTCCTTGTCGATGCCCGAAAGGGCGATGATCGACGCGGTCAAGATCGCGATGGCGATCGCGATGGTCAACAAGGTCTTGGACTTGATCTGGTTCTGGAACGCTTGAAGCGTGTCTCCGAGCTCTCCGAAGAGACCGGTCAGGCTTCCGATGAGGTCGCCGCCGAACTCCAGACCGAAGAGCTTCTTGAAGAAGTTTCGAACCAAGAGCAACACTCCGCCCAAGAGCGCGGTGTTCAACACCTGGAGCACCTGGTTGAAGTTGCCGTTCTTCAACGACTCTGCCAGTCCCTTGCCGAGGCCCTCGAAGACCGAGGTGAAGGCGTCTGCAAACGGCTTGAGGAAGTCTCCGACCCTCTGCAGGATACCGATGAGTACTTCCCAGGCCTTTCCCGCAATCTTTGCGATCTTCTCGACCGGGCTCATCCGATCGGCCCAGTCCCCGATTGCGTCGCCCACATTGGTGAGATCGGCGGTGTCCAGGCCGCTGAAAAGCGCACCGAACACTGCGGCGATGGTCCTCAGCAGCAGGAGCGGAACCGCCAAGACGTTGCCGAGGTTCTCGAAGAAGTTCTCGATCGCCCCGGTCTTCTCTAGCGTCTTCGACAGGTTGAACAAGAAGTCGCCGAGGTCTCCTGTGATCTCCAGGAATCCTCCGGAGCCATCTGAGACCGCTCCGAAGAGCCTCTGGAAGACGTCAAAGATGCCGGAGACGATTTGCATCCCGATGTCCATGATGGCGAACACTCCGCGGAAGGTCCGCCGGAGGTTCTCCATGGTGTCGTCTCCTATTTTGAGGCTTTCGGTGAACTTCCCGAAAGCCTGAGTCATCGCAAAGAGATCTTCACCAGTCTTGGTCGGGAACAAGTCCCTGAAAGCCTTGCCGATGGGTCGAATGATCCTCAGAAGAGCGTGGAAGGCGTCACTGATGCCCTCGATGAGAACCTTTCGGCCTCCCAACTCCTTCCAGTCCCCGATGACCTTGTTGCGAGCGTTGGCAGAGGCGGTGATGAACCCGCCCAGGATGTCGTTGACTCCGGTGAAGAGACTCTTTGCCTCGTTGAAGTCGCCGAAGATGAGTTGCCAGGTCTTGGCCCATCCAGAGCCCGCGGCTTCTTGGAGGGTGCCCATCAACTGGGAGAAGGTCTTGACCTTGGTGGCGGCATCGGTGGCGGTCTTCGCCATCTTCTGGATGCCGACGATCTGCTCCTCGGTGTAGCCCATGGAGGCCAGCTGCTTGTCGGAGAGGTCGCCGGTGAACTTCGACAGCGTCTCCGTCAAGATCTCGGACGTGAACCAACCCTGCTGGAGGGAATCGCGGAACGACCCCTCCTTCTTGATCATGGCGTCGACGTTCACGCCATGGTTTCGGGCGGTCTCCTTGATGGCCTCCTGGAAGACCTTTCCGCCGAAGCCTGCATTCTGGACTGAGTTCCAGTCCATGAGCCTCACAGTGCCCGTCGAGAGAGCCTGTGAAAGCTGGTACATACCTGTTGCAGCCTGCTGAGCACTCGATCCGGACAGAGCCGCGAGGTTCGCGATACCCTTGATGGCTGCGGTCGAGGTGTCCAACTTGACGCCGGCCGCGGTGAACGTACCGATGTTGCGTGCCATCTCCGAGAAGTTGTAGATGGTCTTGTCCGAGTACCGGTTCAGCTCCTCCAAGGCCGCGTTGACGGTGTCGAGACCTTTTCGACCTTCCAGTCCGGTGTTTGCCAGGATGGTCTGAATCGAGTTGAGGTTGGTCTCGTACTCCTGGAAGCCTGCGATCACCGGGGCGATGCTCAGACTCTTCGCGATCCGAGTTCCCGAGTCAATCGCGGCATTGGTGATCCTCGAGATGGCCGTGATCGCGATCGTCGACATGGCCAAGAAGCCCTTGGAGATCTCCGTAGCTCCGTTGAGCATTCCGGAAGGGCTGAATCGGTTCATCGAGCGCTGAACCTCGCCGAGACCGGCCGAGGCACCTGGGAAGCGGAGCGCATCCTTGAGACGGCTCAAAGTGCCGAGTGTGTCGCCAGCCTTCCGCTGGAACGTCTCGTTGTTGAACTGCATGTTTACGACTTGGTCGTCAACGTTCATGCGCTTCTCACCGCCTTCCAAACCTCAGCCTTGATCCGCTCGAACAACGGAAGGATCACAGGATTGATGTAGTCACGGCCGACCACGTATCCGCCGTTTCGTGTGCCGTGTCCGTACTGAATGATGATGGCAATGTTGACGCCATCGATCACGTTCCGGTTCTTGAACTCCAGAGAATATCGCCCTTTGGTGTGGACGATCTCGTAGTACCAGGAGATTGAGGTCTCTCCACTGTCTTTCGGAGTGGCCGCGGAGAGGGCGTTGACCCCCTCCTGGCCGAACCGATTGAGCTGGGAGAATATGTCCTGACCCATGAACTTCTTCAGAGCTTGCTCGACCCGGTTGGTGTTTCCTGAGGTCGAGATGCCGATCATGTCACTCAAGGACACCTCCTAGCCGAGCTCAAAAGAGCACGAGAAGTCATTCCACATGCCACTTGATGGACGCGAAGCCAGTTCCTCCGGCTCCAGTCTGAAGCGATGCGGTGCTTCCGTTGCCACCGCCACCGCCGCCAGTGTTGGCAACGGCGTCCTGGCCGATCCCGCCGTGGTTTGATCCACCACCTTGACCGCCTCCTCCAGCGCCACCCAGACCACCTTCGGCAGCAGCTGATGTGGATCCACCACCACCACCGCCGCCGAACACACCGGCAGCTCCGCCGACAGGACCAAATATGGCCGACACGTCGAGTCCATCGCCGCCGATTCCGGGGCTGTTCGCCGAGGTCGCCGTGGTTCCGTTCTCAGGAGCCATTCCGCCTCCACCGCCGCCGGCCCGGGTGTTGGTGATCACCGTTCCGCGACCAGTACCGCCGTCGCCACCTGTGATTCCAGGTGCTCCGAGGTTCTGGTTTCCAGAGGTTCCTCCTGCGCCACCACCTCCACATGCTCCGGTCTGAGCCGAGGTGTCGTTGTCCGCACCTCCGCCGTTTCCACCGGCGATGGCCTCGGCGATGGTGCCTGAGACCGAGCCGACCATGATGCTGGACTCCCCAGGTGTGGCCTGATGAGTGTTGGCATCCACAGGTGGCGTTGCTGGGGTTCCCAGCTCGACCGTGATCGTCTCCCCAGGCGTCACCGGAATATCGGACAGAACAACGACATCGCCGCCGCCTCCACCTCCGCCACCTCGGGTCGATCGACCGGCAGGTGCGCCTGGACCGACCAGAAGGATGCGGTCCAACAAGAACACACCATCTGGAACCACCCAGGTGTCGGAAACAGCGAAGTCAACCTGAGTTCCTTCGGGTGCATCAGAGGTGTCAACGACATCGACGACGTCCTCGTACTCCGGGAACACCGGGAACACCGGGTCTTCGCCCTCAGACCCGTAGAGGATCTCCTCGATCGCGGCCACAGCCTCCGGCTGCGTGATGCTGTTCAAGATGATGTGCGCCGTTGGACGATGAAGGCCGTAGACCAGAGGGACCGCGTGGATCGTCCACGAGAAGGTGGAAAGCGTCGTCTGCTGGGCAAGCGTCTGCATCATCTTCTTCGTCGGGAGAGCCGTGCAGTTGTACACCAGATGAAGCTCGTAGCCGTGCTCGGTTCCATCGACGTCGTTGCCGATCTTGGTCCGATACGACAAGTGAAAACGCTCTCGACGCTGATTGGTGAAGATCCCGTCCTTGCCGTCGCACAGCTCGAACTCCTCGGGATAGGCAACACACTCGAGAAGGAGCTTGGTGTTGGTGTTCGCGACATGGTCGAGAGTCTTGATGCCCTCGAAGTAGAGCGGAGTGTGCTCGCCACCATCAGGCTCATCGGAGACCGATGTGAGTCCACTCCAAGCAACCGGTTGAGGCTCGCTCTCGACCTTGAGAACGCCATGACTGAGACCGGTCTTGAAGAACCGTTGAGCTGTCTGGTTCCATTGCATGTACATGGCTATCCTCCTTCGTACTTCCTACGTCGCTCTGCAGCCAGCCTGCTCTGCTCCATGGCCACCTGTGCCGGGCTTCTCTTCTTGCCATGGGAGGCTCTCTGGTGGTCGATCACCTTGATGAGGGTGATGAGCTGGTTCAGATGCCAGTACTGGGCCTCGAATTCGATCTCGTAGGCCACCATCCAGCTGTAGATCAAGTCCGCGGTGATGACCTGACTACTCGCTCCACCCGAACCCGTCTCGGAGAACCAAGTTGCGGTCATGGGGTCCTGAATGTAGTCGGTGACCTCGCGCATGTTCTTCTTCGAGAGCTTCTTGAGAACCTCCGGGTCGAAATCGGGGCTCAGAGTCATGCACTCGATGTAGAGAAGAGCCTCTTCGGTGCTCTTCTCTTCTTGGGTCAGAAAGGGTTTCTTGACGATCCGCTCCCATTTTGACACGGAGACCAGGGAATGCTCGAGCTCGAGGACAGCAACCTCTGGGTAGAGGAAGATTCGCTGCTCTTTGTCCCAAAGCTCGTCGGTGATGACGATTCTGAGCATTCCCTGGTCTCCTTGTCTTGAGTGGGTCAGTACTGGAAGTTCCAGACAGGGTCACCCACGAGGTTGTAGCTGGTCGATGCCGGAGTGGCCTCGACCACGACAGCTTCGCCGACCTCGAGAGCCGGCTGAGCGCCATCGGCGACGGCCTCGCCGTCGATCGTCCACACGACACCAGTGACTGCCGGCAGCGTGATGACGTGAGTACCACCGTCGTAGGTGGGGTGGTTGGCCTCGTCGATGAGGTTGACGTCGGTGACGGTGCCGTTCAGGATCTCGGCGACCTCGTCGGGCAGTGGGAGACGGGGGTCGTCACCCACAGTGCCGTAGAGGATGTCTTCCAGCGCCGTCCAGTCGGCCGGGTCGAAGTCCGACTTCAGAAGCGTCAGCTTCGACGTCGGCTTGAAGTCGGTCACGGGGACCGGCGTGGTGGTGATGGTGTAGCTGAGCTGGCCGAGCTCCGGCGACTCGTTGATGGTGTTCTTGGCACGCTCCGAGGGCGCCGCCGCAGCACCGTAGACGAGGCTGAGCTCCTCGTCGGCCTGCGGGTCCACCGCGTTGCCAACGTAGCTCCGGTAGGACATCCCGAAGCCCTTGCGAGACTGCAGGTTGGCCTTGACTCCGGGAGAGATCTCGGCCAGGCCGAGACACTCGTCGAAAGCCTCCGGGTAGTAGAAGCACTCGACGGTCGCTCCGAAGATCTCGGCCGAGTAGAGGTTGGCGTAGAGGATGTTGTCCGCGTACTGCGGGTTTGCCTCTGCGCCCGACGGCTGCTCCGTGACGGAGACGAGGCCGTTCCAGGCGTGCCCTACGTCGTCGACGTAGAGAACGCCCCTGTCGACGCCCTGAGTGAACTTGCGGTCCTCAGGTGCGCTCCAGGTGAGTGCGGTCATGACTGATGCTCCTTCTTCAGTGGAAGATCGTGTAGACGTCGTGGTGCAGGTTGTCCGCGATGAAGTGTCGGTTGAACTGACACAGCGGGAAGCTCTCTACGATATTCAGCAGATCGCTGTCCGCATCGAGACTGATGACGGTGAGTGAGTAGCCCCGCATGTTGGCATACGGGACATTGTCGGCGAACTTCACGTCCCCGCGGTCCCTTTCGAGAATGATGCAGGGAGTATCGCGCTTCGTGTTCTCCGGGGGAGTGACGTAGATGGTCACTTCCTCCAGCTTAGTCCTCAGGAGGGTCCTCAGGCTCTGCAGGGAGCGGGCCATGGTACACCTCCCCCGGAGAAAGTGTGAGACGGGGGTACTCGTACTGGACGGTCGGAACCGTCCAGCGAATCCCGTTCCACAACACGTAGACGATGGCGTGGTAGTTCGCTAGCGCGTACTCGTCAGCAACGATCGAGATCTGGTTGGACACCGAAATATCGGTGTGGATCTTGTCCTCCCCCCGACCCTGGACGGTATCGCGGATGACATCGCCGAAATATGAGATCTCGGTGATGACAGCCTTGAAGTCGCCAGAGTCGGGGGGATCCTCCTCGGTCTCTTTGAAGCCGACGACGCCGGAGAACCGCGTCATCGTCAGCTACCTCACGCGTCTGCGGTGAAGGTCCACTCGTCGTCGACGTTGTCCTCGAGGTAGTAGGCGTTCGAGGCAGGCGTCGCCTTGACGGTCCAGCTCTCACCCGGGTCGAGCAGGTACGGGCTGCCGGCGTTGTTGATGACACCGACACCCACGTGGGTGTAGACCACGCCGGTGGTGTCGGTGATGGTCAGCTCACCGGTCTCGGCGTCGAAGGTGGGCTCGGTCGGGACGACCAGCGCCGCGGCCGGGTTGGCCACACCAGCGTCGATGAAGACGACCGCCGACTTCAGCACGTTGAGAGCACCCGACAAGAACGTCTCGATCAGGTACTTCATCGCGTTGTAGTCGATGTCGAAGTCGTCGAACATCGTGACCTCGCCGCCGGCGTTGGTGCCGACCACGTAGTCCTTCAGGTTGACGACGATGCCGACCAGACCGGGGACCGAGTTGAAGACCTCGACCTCCACGACCTCGGAGACACCCATCTCGGCAGCGAGCTCGGCGCGGTTCTTGTACAGCCGCCGGCCGTCCGCGTCACGCTCCAGGAGCATCTTGTTGATGACTTGCAGCGTGCCGTAGAACTTCGGCGAACCGGAGCCCTTGTAGTGCTCACCGATGCCGGCGAGGATCTTGTCCGCGCCCTCTCCGCGAGTCACGGCGTCTTGCAGGTTGACGTTGACCTTCGGGGCGTAGATCTCGTGGTCGTTGTAGATCGACCGGATGCCGGCACCCTCGGCGACGTCGCCGCCCGGGTCCTTGATCTTGTCGTCGTCGTCGGATGGGCGACCGTCGCCGATGAAGATCGCTCGAGCGAGCTCCTCGTCGAGCATGAGCCGCATCTCGCCCTTCATGAAGACGATGACGTTGTACTCGGTGATCTCGAGGACGTCCTCGCGGTCGAGCTTCTGCTTCTTGTAGACCATCGTGGGCGTGGTGACCCGCTTGGCGAGGCGGAAGAACTCCTCGACCTTCAGGTTGCCCTTGAGGTGACCGCGGGCTCGCGCCTCTTCCTCGGTGAGGTCGGCGTAGACGGTCTTGATCCGGCTGAACGGCCGGCGGGAGACGCCGGTGAGGACGCCGTTGACCCACTCGGTCCGACGCTTGAGGAGCTGGGGCATGTCGTCGATCGCCTTGGCGTCGGGGAACATCACCTCCAGGTTCTCGATGCCGTGACGGATCTGGTCGGTGCCCTCGGCGTGCGCCACGACGATGTCGCGCAGCGAAGCGCGGCTCCTCTGGGCACGACGCACCAAGGTCTTCAGCGCGTCGTTGGAGATGTGGGTCAGGTGGTTGTTGGGCAGACCCGTCTGGTGACGCACCGGGCCGTTGGGGTCGAACAGAGAGTGAACGAGGATGTTGCTCTCGTCGTTGAAGCCGTCGTGGCTCAGGGCACCGTCGTCGGCGCCGCCGTCGAAGATGCGGTGGGTGGTGTCGGTGGTCGAGGTCATGTCCCCGGTCCTGCCTTCCTGGTGTGCGAGTGTGGTGTCGTTGTCCCCGACCTTGCCGGAGTGATCGGTGTCGTCGTCTCCACCCGTGGCGGACTGTTCGACCTGCTCGGCCTTGAGGCCAGCGAGAGTGATGGACTGGAAGAGGAACTCCTTCTGCTCCTCCGTCATCGAATCGAGGACCTCTTGAGCGGACTTGGTCCCCTCGGCGTGCTCGACGTTGTCTTCCTTCTTCTCGGGCGCATCGGCCATGCCGGTGTGCTCGATCTTCAGGCCCATCGTGATGATGGCGTCCTCGTCGTCGAAGTCGTCGTCGAGGTATCCGTCGGAGTGACGAAGGTTGACGAAGTCGATCTTCGCCTCGGGGTTCGCACCCGCGAGAACGAGACTGACCTCTCGGATCATCCCGTGGACGACCTTCTTGCCGACCTTCTTGAGCGCGTTCGCCCAGATGGAGAGCGAGTCCAGATCCCCGTGCTCGACGATCAGCTTCGTCGCGATGCCCTTGGGGGTCTTGTTGAAGTAGTTCTCGGCGTACATGTGGCCGTCTCGACTGCGCAAGATCGAGTGACCGAGCACGTTCTCCGGGTCGTCATGCTTGTGCGACCAGACGAGGGGGACCTTCTTGCCGTCCTGGTGCGCGAAAGCACCGGAGCCGATGGTCAGACCGTCGGAGCACACGAGATCCGCCTTGGTTGCCCAGCCGCCGAAGTCGTGCATCAGAGCCGGCTCCACAGTGGTTGCTGTCATTTTGGCGTTTCTCCTTCCTGGTTTGAGTTTGACGGTCCAACACCGTCGGGAATCGCTGCTTGATCGCTCAGTTCGTGACCAGTCTGGGCTCGAGTGAGGTTCGAGTTCCTCAACTCATCGGCCTTCGGGTCAGAAGAGGGCCTCCAACCAATGATCCCGCGGATCTCGTTGGCGGTCAGAACTTCATTCCGGGTGAACTTGTCGACAATCTCGGCAAGCACTCCGATCGGGACCAGCTTGAACGGATCCCTGAAGAAGTCGATTGCCTGACCTTGCGACCGCGCCGTCTTGGTCAGGAAAGTGCGGTGCATCGCCTGGGCGACCTCCGCAAGAATGGGCTCAACCGTACGGTTGTAGTAGTTGATGACCTCCGCCTCAGTGGCGGTGCCGTCCATGACGCCCTTGGTGATCCCCAGCTGGGAGTGCACCATGGTGATCAAGGACTCGACCTGGGCGAGAAGCTGGTTCTCGACCGGTCGGTTCAGCTGAATGACCTTCTCGGTCGCTCCGGTCCAGGCAATGCCATGGGCCGAATCGGTCAGCTGCATCTCAATCTCGGTCTTTCTTTGCTGCGCGTAGCTCCGTTGGGTCTCGCTTCGCACCTCGTAGGGGAGCTGGAAGATCAGATCGAGTCTGGATGAGGCAACACGCTCATCGACGATGTCCAGCAGCTGGAGCTTTCGCATCAGCCGTTGAAGAGTCGAGTTCGGCGCGTTCATGATCTGGTAAAGAGGATTCGGCACTACGGCCGCGATCTTCTTGGAGACCACGATCTCCTCATACCGACCCCGCTTGGGGTCATCGTTCCACACGCGCACGCGCACGTGGCGTGGATACCAGTTGATGATCTCTCCGACCCGCATGGATCGGATGTCGAAGTTCCCCGTCTCAGCCTGAGGACTGATGTCCGTCTCGATGGGAACGATCGCCAGGTATCCCTTGGCGCACATCGTCAAGACGACGTCTCGAACGAAATCTCGGGACGTCTGATCGAGGTTCGCCTCGACAGTCAGACAGTTGTTGAGCCCAGAGTCGATGTCATCCTTGTACCGACCCTGATTGTCTTTCCTGATGTGACGAAAGCCAATCGACGAGGCATCGATGCTGAGACGAACGTAGATCGCGTTGACGATCGACCTCTGATTGGGAACGCTCGAGAAGCTATGGACTCGATGTCCGCCATAGCCGTACCCCGAACCGGTTCCTTCTCCGCCTGGCGGAGTGTTCAGGTCCTTGGCTTGTGGATTGGCGAACATGTTCCATGCGTGCATGAGCTGTTGGGTGAATCGGGCCATCCTTCACCTCCCTTCTTTGGCCTTTCATCAGAACGCGTCCTTGTGGACGGTCCATGCGACGTAAGCGTCCATCAGTGCAGACACGTTGTCGATCTTCTCCTCGTGCCGGCGCTTGACCAGCATCTGGTTTCCGTTGATGTCGGTCTTGGTCATCGCGTTCCCCATTCCGAAATGCATCAAAGACTGGTCAAAGACGAGTCTTCCGCCTTCGACGATCCGACCGTAATCGTCTCGCTTGACGTCGGCGAGCTTCTTGAGCTCTCCGAGAGGAACAGACTCAGTCCGAGCTCCCTGAATGACCTTCTCAACCGCGTACTCTCCATGGATCTGGGTCCATCTCTCGAGGAATCGCTTGGAGTTGTATGGGTCATAGCCCACGCATCGAACGTCGTACTGGTGCTCGTCCAACCACGCGTGCATGTCGTCAAAGACCTCGTCCATGTCGAGAACATTGCCACGCATGACGATCAGCGTGCCTTCTCGGATAAAGTCCTGATAGAGAACTCGCATCGACCCAGACAACTTGTCCAAGGTCAATTGAGAGATGTAGCTCCTGGTCTTGATCCCGAACTTGCCTCGAGCCAGCGGAATAAGAACCGTGAAAGCACAGAAGTCATCGCCCTGAGAGAGGTCCCATCCAAGAGAACAAGGCATCCCGTCGAAGGATCGGGATGGATGGCAGATCGTCTCCTCATAGGTGAAGAAGTGAGTGAAGCCCTCCATAGGAAGACCAAACCGCTTGGCGAGAATCTCGTTGCGCTGAGAGAGAACCTTCTCGGCTCTCTTGACCTCGCGGTGGTAGATCTGCCAGGTGACCGTCTTCCCGATGTTGGGCTGGGCCTTCGGCCACATCTCGGGCTGACTGACCTCTTTGACGTCATCCAGCTTGTAGTAGAAGATCGAGGTCTCCGGCTGATCGAGATCTCCATGAAGAATATCGAGAAGCTCCATCTTGATCGAGTCTCCGACCGAGTTTCGAACGGTTCCCTCCGAGCTGACGGCCATGATCAGCCAATCAGGGATCTTGGAGGCCCCTTGCTCAAGCGCTGCGATGACATTCTCCCGGACTTCGCCAGAGAGCCACTCATCGACGGTGTTGATCTTGCTACGAAGCCCTTGAAGCTTGTCGATCGTCATGGGCCGAACTTCGACGAAGGAGTTCGTCGTCATGTTCTCAATCCCTCGCTTGGAGGGATATAGCTTCTGGCGCAGAGCACGGTTTCCCGTGGTGTTCTGCGCCGAACCCATGGTCATGAACTGGAAGACTGGACCCGGTGCTCTAACCACTGCGGTCCGGATTGACTGCATGACCTCCTCGGCCTGCTTCATCGTCGGCGCAGTGGTGATCCCTTGGGTAGTCGTGGGGTCACAGACGAGAAAATACGCCTGGACCAACGACTCGTACAACGACTTGGCCGCACCTCGGGCCACGATGAGGTACTGCTTATTGATAAGCCGTTTCTTGACGAGCTCGACGACCCATTCTCCGCCCTTGCGCAGACCGTCTTCGTAAGGACGCCAGACCTCTTCCTCCTCGAAGACGTACCAGCCAAATATCTGCTCGCCCCAGAGCTTGAAGGTGTCGAGCAAGTCCAGCTTGTCGCCGTTGGTTAGCGTCATCTCATTCTCGCAGAAGGCGATCCAGCCCTCTACGGCATCCGGGTCATACCAGATGTCCGGATCATCGATCCGCTTGTCGATCCGGTGCATCTCCATCTCGATCTCTTTGCAGATCGGAATAAGACCGTCCCAGACCTTCTGTCGGAACTCTCCGTAGTACTTCGGAGTGGCGGTGTTCGACATGAACTGCATCTCCCACTCAACGAAGGACTCGTTGTCAGTCAACACAGTCATGCCAAACACCTCCTCCCCCTACTTCTTGCGCTTCTTGTTGCCACCACCTTGACCGGTGGTCGAGCTGTGAGCCTTCGCGGCCGCCTGAGCGAGCTTCACGGAGTTGTCCCGGATAGCTTCCTGCTTCTCCACGGAATATCCCCGCTTCTTGCCGACCTGAGCGGTCATGTTGGTGATCGCCACCTCCTGGACCGCGGCATCCTTGAGAAGATCGATGACGAACCTACGACCAGGAGAAGCCAGCTCGACGTTCTGCTGGAACTGACGCTCCAAACTCATGCGAGTGATGGCCTCTTGGATCTCCCGGTTCGTCAGAGAGGAGACCTTCGTCTCCTTCGCCTTGGTGATGGTGGAAGATAGCTGCCTGGACTCTGGAGATCGAGCCTCCTCGATCTCCTGACGAGAACGACGCTTGCCCCACTTCATCCCGAGGACTCCGTAGTGGGCAAGAACCTCGTCGACCAAGTCTTCATCGACGTCGTTGTGCTCGACGACATCCTCGGATGTCAACTTTCGGATGTGTCCCTTGGCGTCGTAGGTCACCTTGACCTTCGCGAGAGGCTTCGGACCATCGTCGGCGTGCTCGACGTCATCGGCGAAGACGCTCCAGTTGCCGTCATCGTCGACGGTGACCCGGAGCTTTCTGGTTCCCGAAGCATTCAGTCCGATGCTGGCAGCGCCCTCGTCAACGCGCTTGAGATATGCGTCGTGGTGCTCCTTGTAGTACTTGGTCCGCAGCTCCGAAGGCTTGGTGAAGTCGACTCCCTTGTACTCCGGCTTGTTGTTGATCCGATCGATGTCGAACTTGTTGGCCTTGTCGGCCGCGTAGTTGTGGACACGAACCCAGGTGTGCACGTTCGAGGCGTTGCGTTCGAAGTTGCGGTCGAGCTTGGCGATCTTCTTGGTCTTCGCACGCTCACCCTCGTGCCCCTTGTCCTTGCGGACGCCCCACTTCATGCCCTTAGTGCCGTAGTGCTCGATGTCGTCAACACCGACACCCAATTCACCTAGAACCTCAGCGACAGCACCATGATCGATCGAGTCGACGTCCGAGAGCCCGGTGAGAGGGAACTCAATGCGCTCATCGTTCCACCACAGAGCGAGCCGGTCAAACTCCACCCGGTAGACCTGTGAGGCAAGTGCTCGAAGTGTCTGCTCGCCCGCGTAGTCCGGGTAACCCAGAGTCACATGAGGTACATACGTCGAGAACTGTCGCGCGTTGGACAAATATCCCTTCACAACCGGGTTCATCATGAAGAGATTGCGCAGCTGCTCGATGGACCTGTTGGACATCGTGGCCACCAGAGCCGGTGGGACGTCGTCTCCTAGCCGGTTGACTCCTCGAACTGTCTCGAAGAATCCAGAGGAGACGTCGCAGGCCGACTTGATCGCTGAGATCAAGACTTCCTTGGCGTCATCGGGAAGAGAGCTGGTCTCTCCGAAGAACAGAAGTGTCGCGTGCTTCTCCTCGTCGCCGATGAGCCGGATGTTCTGCAACGGCGCGGGAAGCGCCATGATTGCTGCTGTCGTGTTCATGTCACCTCCTAGGCGGCGAGTCGTGCATCGTTGAGGTTGAGTCTTTCCGTCTCGTCGATGACGATTCCGGGAAGATATAGGAACTCTGAGATCCACGAGTTGGCCGGAACCTTGGAGGTCCTGGTCGCATCCCCGATCGAAAGTGGGCATCCCGTGGGAGTCATGTTGATGTTGTTCGTACCGCCACCGGTGACACGGGTGTCATCGTCCAAGCAGACGTTCATCTTTCCCGTCTGCTGATCTTGTGCCTGGTTGTACGTCAACACGAGAAGATGTGGATTTCCATCTGCATAGAGAGCAGGCGTTGGGACCTGATAGACGCTTCCCGTAGAGGCGATGATGATGAAGTTGATGACACCGGTACTTGACAGTTGAACCTGGAAGATCCGACCGTTCGACTGGTGGTCTCGAGCCGCCAGACAGTTGTTGGTGGCAAGAGTTCCAGACTTGAACAACAACACAACCGAGAAATCCGCGTTGTTCATCCAGGCTTCTTGGGATCTCTGAGTCACCGGGTTGGTTCCAGTGTACTTGACTGAGTTCCCGACCCCGCTTGCCAGCAAGCTCGGCTCTCCGAGCGTCAGTGTGGCACCACTGTGAGTTCCATCGTAGTCGTTCGGACTTGAGTCCTCTGCAACCGACCCCGCCAACTCGTGGTTCCTCCACCAAAGCCAGTCCGAGCCCTTGGGGAGGGCATCGACCGCATCGACCCACGCGTCCCCACTCCCGACCTCATCGACATAACTCGCTGCGATGACTCCGGCGCTCATGCTGCGAGCCTTCCGTAGACCAACCAGGTGTCGGTGGCCAGTTTCGTCAGGCCGATGATGCCGCCTTGAGCCGCGATCTTGAGACCTGGCGTGTAGATCAGCGTCACTCCGCCAGTGGCGACGACCGTTGTCTGGCCTGCGCCGATTTGGGCGACCTCAACCTTACTGCCTACAGGGAACGCCTGAGTGGCGTTCAGCGGAATCGTCAGATCATTCGCTCCAGCCACGTCCATCGTGACCAGCTTCCCCGCGTCTGCAAGAACCAGGGAATATGACGCCGTCTGAGCGTTGATCGACTGTGTGAGGGGGACTTTCGTCGCCAGAAGGTCGTCGACCTCGGACTCGGTGTAGTAGCTGGAGTCGTGATCGTGCGCCGTTGGTGTACGAGAGTCACTGAGGCGACTGTCGTTGCCCTTGACCACTTCCGCGGCAGAAGCGTCTCCTGCTGCTGGAGCGTCCAGAGTGGCTGAAGTGCCTAAAGAGAGAGTGCCGCGCGCCGTCTCGGCGTCGGCGTCATCGAGAAGCGTTCTCGCGAAGGCAGTCAGATCGGTCATCGCCATGGTGGCAGCGCCCGAGAAATACGCCAGCTTGTTGGCCTCGGCGGCCAGGCCTGACAGAGCGGTCAGCAGCGCGTGAAGAGGCTGCTTTCCTGCCAGAGCGTTGGTGATCGTCGTGGTGAAGTTCGGATCGTCACCCATCGCCGCGGCGAGCTCGTTGAAGGTGTCCAGAAGACCCGGCGCACCATCGATCAGAGCCGCGGTGGCAGCAGATATGGCTGCGTCACGAGCGACGACCTCATCGCCGATGGCGCTGGCAATCTCTGCGTCGGTCTCGGCCTCGGTGTAGTACCGATCGTCGTGCGTGTGCACATCCGGCGGGAAGGTTGCCGGCTTTCCCGTGATGTCGACCCACTCCACCTCGAAGTCCACCGCGGCAAGAGCCTCTGCGATGGCGTTGTTCGTCTCGGCCTCGGTGAAGTACCGGTCATCATGGGTGTGGGCACTCGGCGGGAACGTCGCGGGCTTCCCGGTGATGTCGACCCACGCCACCTCGATCAGATCGATGGCAGTCTGGATCGCAGTAGCGGTCTCTGCCTCGGTGAAGTAGAGATCGTCGTGGTTGTGAGCATCCGGAGGCGTCGATTCCAGGATTGAGATGATGAGCGCCTCGATGACTTCGATGGACTTGAAGACCGGAAGGTCCGCGAAGTTGGTTGTACCGTTCCCGATGACGAACCAGTCGTCCTCGCCCGGAATCTCCACGACTCCGATCTCGCCCGGACCTAGGACCGGGTTCTTCTCGACCCACTCGCCCATGGGAGCGCGCTTCTGCCACATGTCAAGGTTGAGCTTTGCCATGGTGCGCCTCCTTTCTAGGGCGATCCACCGTCGACGACGGAGTAACCGGTCAAGTCCGGCGTCATGTTGTGGGTCATGATGCGCCACTCGCTCTTGGCGATCTGCTTCTCAGCAGACTCGATGACTCGACCGATGGTGTATGGGTCGTGAAGCATCTTGACACGAAGAAACATGTAGGACTTGACCGAGTTCATCAACACGTCGTCCTCGAGGAAGGTCTCCCACACCTCTGTCTCATCGGTGATCGCGAAACCATCAGCAGGACCGACACCCAGCTGATTGAGATCGGCGAACACAGAGTTGATGTGCATGACGATGTCGGGATCGAAAACCGTGTTGGTCTCCGCGAGTCCGAGAGTCTTCTTCACACTGGTCAGAATCGACTCGGGCATGGGGTCACCTCCTTCGTTCTACTGCCATTTTGACGGTTTGGCTCAGCGGTCCGGAAGCTCGAGCAGACCCTTCCGAATCTTGTTGGCTCGACGGTCCTTGCCGTTGTCCAGAGCCCTCTTGTGGAGGTTCTGAAGACGGCGACGGATGCGCTGCATCTCGGTGAGCTTCGGCTCCGGCTCGGGAGCCGGCGGAAGCGGGATCTTCTGACCACTGATGGTCTCCGACCAGCCGCGGTAGGTGACGCCCATCGCTCTCTCGAGCTCGGCGATCGTTCCGTTGCCGACAACGCCGGCCTCAGACCTCTTGGTGATGCCGTTGAAGTCGGTAGACCGGACCCGAGCCTCACCGTTGGCATACTGGCCAATCGAGATGGCCCGGTGACCGTGGTCGTTGCGACCACCGAGGAAGGAGAGAGGCGTCCCTCGAGGAGGATTGCGGTCAGTGTGGACTGCGCTGGCCGGTTCGGACTTGAACCCGTCCTCTGCGTCAGAGCTTCCATCGCCATCGACGTCGCCGACGGACGGAGCGTTGAACCACCCGCGGACGACCTGCTGGCACATCCCGGGCGCGTTGGTCTGAGTCGCCTCTGCGGCTCGGGCGGCTTCTTCTCGGTTGCGAATCGTCATGTAGATCTCCTAAGTCTTGGAGTGGTTCCCACAAGTCGGTGTCACCAGGTGCTCTGGGCACGAAGGGCCGGGGAAGTTGCTCTTCGTCCCCATAGTGAATGGCGTTGTGGGTACGGAACGACGCGCTGATGAGAAACTCAGGATCCAAGACGTCTGGATTGAAGTCCTTGAGGTCCTGCGGACGCATCGGATTCATGTGGTGGATGTAGATCCGGCCGTGGATTGGAAAGTCCGGATGGGCGAGCTCACAGCCCTCATCTCGGAGAATCACTTCGTCACGAATCTGCTTCCAAGAAGACGAGGTATAGAAGGCTTGGTTCAACCAACGATCAGAACCAAACGTCGTATCCCCGACTTGACCTTTGAGAGCCAGGTAACGGAATCTCTCCTCGAGAGAATCCAGCTCCATGAGCTCGGAGTAGGACCTAGTCGTCGTACTCATCGTAATCATCATCCTCCATCGGTGGACGACGACCCTGGTAGGTCGTCATCGCCTTGATGACCTTCTCCGACAGCTTCTCCATACGTTCTGCCGCCTGAATCGTGTCGGCTTTGATCTTGTTCAGCGCGATCTCGCCTTGGATCCGTCGCTGCTCCAGCTTCTCTCTCGAAGAGCCGAGCTTCAAGTAGTGCGTGAGAACTTGAGAGGACACAGTCCCCTCGTCGATCTGTGTTTCGGCAAGACGAGCGGCCTTGTTGATGACTCGGTCTTCCTCAGCCTCGAAGGTTCGTGCCGGCAGGCGCCGAGATCGGGACTGTTCGTCGTCGTTGCGACGTACCGGCATGATCCTTCTCCTCTCATCGGGCCTTGACTGTGTACAGCATGAAGGGGTGGCCGTCTCCGGTGAACTTGCCCAGGTCCTTCTTGTCGAGGAGGACTGCGTTCTTGAGCAGGATTGCCTCGATGCCCTGACCTCCGACCCATGCGTCGGCTGGTTCGCCGATTCGGTCTCGAACCTCGCCGAGAGACATGTTGGCGTCCATCACGAGGACGGTGGGTCGGCCGGGAAGAGTGTTGGACAGCTTTCGAGTCAGTCGACGAACCGATTCCGCCCGAGCCACGAGCCCGAACGGAATATGAGCGCCGCCCAGCTTCCAGGTTCGGGCTCTCCATCGGACCTTGGCCCATCGATAGACTCGAGGGTCCTGTAGCCAGCCGTGCTTGGGACCGATCCAGAAGATCTTCATGAACTGAGCGAGTCTCCGGACGATCTTGAGATCCTCTCTCACGAGAATAAGGATGTTGGCCTGGGCCGGCTGGCTGTTGGGACGAAGTCGGCGAGGTCTGAACTGGATGACCTTGTAGCCGAGCCCCTCCATGTCTCCGAAGAGGTTGGTCGCCTCCATCAGAACGAAGATGTGAGGATTGAAACGGTCTCGTACGTTGCTCACAGCGTCACGGACGTTCTGTTCGGAGTTACCCACCCAGACATTCCATACACCTATGAGCAGAATGGACGACAACTTCATGACTTACCTCCCCATCAGGAGCGTTTAGACCCACTTCCCCGGGGGTCAAACATCGATTGTTCACAGGAAAATACCCTCCGGGGAAATTTCAAGGAGAGCAGCGATGAAGGAGGGGGGTCTATTTTTCGAGACCCCCCTCCCCCTACTTCAGTCAGCCTTCGACACCTTCTTGTACACACCGAAGACGTTGATCTCGCAGATCTCATCGATCGCGTCCTCGATTGCCTGAGACAGCTCGGCCTCAGACAATTCATCTGAATCGACAACGATTCTGGCCAGGTAGCCAGGGGTGTGGTAGCCAGCCTGCACGTCCCAAGCAAACCATGCCTCGAACTGTGTGAACGGATCGAAAGGATTGTCGACAGTAGTCAACATGTGACGCATCATCGATCTATCCCTCCTCTTCATCCACGACACTAGACCTCAACGTCGAGACGTTGACACCCAGTGCTGCTGCTACTTCAGATGGTGTGTAGCCAGAGGCCAGCATGGCCTTGGCTTGAGCCTGCTTCGCTGAGGTCATCACCGTTGCAGTACGAGGGGTGGCCAGCTCCTTGATTCGATCCAGGTTGGTGTTCCTGAGGATCGCTTCCAACTTGTTGTTGGTGATGGCGCCGGCTTGAATGGCTGTCCACTCACGCTCGGTGATCTCGATGTTCTGCTTCCGAGCCCCAGTTCTCAGGCGAGCTTCAGCTAAAGCTTGAGCTCTAACCTTCTTGAGGTCAGACTTGGTCATATCGGGGTAAGCTCTTCGTTTTGCAGCTACCCGGGCGTCGGTTATGACCAAAGCTTGACGTTCCAAAGGACGATTCCTCAGGGCTGTCGTGAGCTTCTCGTTGAGATCGTCTACTTCCTTCTGAAACACCACTCTTGCCTCACGTGAGTAAGGCGTGTTCTTGGTGTTGACCATGACTCTTCTGGCCTCGTTGGCCATGGCCTTCATCCGGTTGGAGTGATCGGCATAGATACGCTCGATGGGGCGGTCAGTCCCACGAAGCTGGTTCGCATCGTCGTAGTACTCGAGTTTCCTCAACCTCATGGTACTAGGGCGAGTAACCCCGTTTCGATCGACATAGGTGTTACCCGTGTCGACGTAGTTCTTCTTCCCCGTCTCCTTGTCAATCGGTCCGCCTTCCTTTGATCGGGCAAGCCTTCTCTCAGGAATGGTGATGGGGGACTTCTTTCGAGAAATGATGGTTGATGCACCACCAGGGCGCCCATCAGGACGAGCTTGGTACTTCTTCTTCAAAGCGCGAATGCCGTTGACCTCAGCAGACAGCTTGTGGTTCAACTCATGTTTTGCCGCGTCGATGATCACCATGGAGTGTCGAACTGCTTGCGCTAGCTCGGATGCGCTTGCACCCTTGATGGTCATGTCTGTGATGAGATTCGAAACGTCTCCCATGAGCTGCTCTTTGCGATCCTCTGTGAGAACGTCCATCCCATCATATTTGGGGAACGACCGTCGAGGATCGAAGTTCGCAAGATCACGCAGAGCCGGCTCCGACTTGATAGTCCCACTTCTGTTCGGAATCACCAGGACGGTGTCGCCGTCGAAGTCCGCTCCAGAAAGCCGCTTCGCTACGTCGGGGTGAATACCGATCGCATCGGGCGCCTCGTTTCCGAGAAGCTTTCTGGCCTCTCGGTTTCGAACGTTGTTGACGACTTCGGGGATCTCGAACTTTCCCCCATGCGGAAAGCGGATGAGAGCAAGCCGCTCGCCATCCGGGTAGTTCGTCGCGTACACCTCGGTCGGCTTCAGCGACTTGATGGGGAGGATGACGTGTGTCGACTGTCCTGGAAGAGGCGCCGCTTTGAGGTGCACTGCGGCAGAGTCGGCAGAATCAGCGAACCCCTCGAGGAGCTTCCGCTTGACCGCGGGATTCGTCAACGACATGATCTCGTCCAGCTCTTCTCTCTTACGGTTGTGGAGAATATCGAGCTGCTGCTTGGCCAGCAGTGGTGACTGCTTGGAAAGCATCTGAGAAGACAGGTTTCGAGACCAGGTGTCCCAAGTTCCCTGCTCGTTGACGATGTTGACCACCGAAGTGACCTTGTTGTTCCCCTTGGAGTCCTTGACCATGATCTGCCGATCGATGATGGATCCGAACGGGTTGTCCTTGTCCACCACACCGGTGTCAGGATCTACCTTGAGCGGCTTGAGGGCATCGATCTTCTTGGGACCGAGCTCAGACTTCTTCTTGGCCGTGTGGAACTGGATATCCACACCATCAGGAAGATCGCTCTTGTAGGCGACCATGCCTTTGATGAAGTGAGTTCCGTCCACCGCGATTCGACCTTGAGCGTACAGACTTCCGCCTAGCTCGACATCCTTGACACCCGGACGAACGTAGATCATGCCGTCTCGATCGCCGCCACCGTCCTCGTCGTAGACGATCTGAAGACGCTTGGAGGATATGGAAAGCGGGGGCTCGACTCCGAACCACGACTTTCCACCGTCGTCGGTGTAGGTGCCATTGATCTGCTGGACGTGCTCCCTGTTCTTGTAGACCTCAGAATATGACACGTCGTTCTTGGTCAAGACCTTCTGGGTGGTGTTGAACCCAGTGCTCTGAGGAAGCTGGATATAGTGGACCTTGTAGCCCTCGTCCTCCATCTTGGAGATGGCGGTCTTCAGCTGGGTGTAACTGATCTGAAGATCGTGCTCCACACCGCCACCGACGTCGACATACTTCTTGCGCTCGACTGCGTCAGCCAGCATAGCGACGGTTCCCTCGAGCTTGTCCTGCCGGTCTTTGGCCCCTGGTGCGAGGAGAGCGCGAACGCTGGACTCACCCAGACCCATCTGTCGACCGATGGCTGAGGCACCCATTCCCTTGTCTCGAAGACGCTGAGCCTGAGCGATCTGTGCCGCCTTCAGCTCATTCTTCGCGATCGACTTCAGCTGACGGTACTTGGTGCTGGTGATCCCGAGGTTCTCCCAGATCTCCTTATCGGAAAGACCATCGCGCTTCAGGCCCTCGACGTAGTCGAGGAAGTCGCGGTGCTGCTTGTTCTTGTCCCCACCAGACCCATAGGGGTAGCGCCCCGACCTTCGGAGGATGCCGTAGTGCTCTGCGTCTTCGAGCGAGACTTCCTCGTCGCCGCGAAGCTCAACGTCGTCGTGCAAGCTCATGACATCATCTCCTTTCGCTCCTTGTCGATGATCGGGTCCAAGCGTTTCGCGACGTCCAAGATCTCAAGGATCTTCTCGGGCTCAGGCTCCCACTCATGTGGGTCAGTTCCCTGATAGATCGCCGCCTTGATGCGAATCTCTCGAGGGTCGAACTGGTATTGATGGCAGAACAGAGCGCAGTAGATCTCCACCTGCTCCTCTGAGCCCGGAATGATCCCAGACTTGTAGTCATGGATTCGCAGAAGGCCTTCGTTGAACGAGGCCGTGTCTGCATGACCGAAGAAGTTCTCTGAGAAGTAGAGTGGCACTTCAGTCGACATTCTGTAGCCGATACCGTCCCACACGTAGCGGGAGAAGGCCGACTTGGATCGTTGGGGCTTGACGCCCTGGTCGATCATCATGTGTGCCAGAAGGTGTTTGCGTGTTCCTTCGGCGGCGGCCTGGAGATTCCGGAAGACGGTCAGCGCCTTCTCATCAGAATATCGAAGCCAGTAGGGTTTGCTAGGAGCGAGAAAGGCGTGCTTGCCGATCAAGTCCAAACGCTTTTCGAAGATCATCCAGTACTTCCTCTTCGTTCTCTGGACAGATGAAAGACGCGAAGCAGACGAGATCGAACTGCTCCACGAAGTAGTCCTGGTTCGGTCGGCGACGAGCATCGCGAGAGGCCTTCACCTCTAGGGACGCCGCGCGTCCACCAAACAGGATGAGGAGATCTAAGACTCCTTGGTTGAACCTTTCACCGTCGATGTAGAAATCGACGTACCGGGGATCGAGTCGAACGACGATGCAGCCCGGGAACATGTGCTCCAGACGTTTGATCAGGATGGGTTGGTAGACATCTTCTCGCACGACGACCCCCTTTCGGACAAAAAACAAAAGAGTTGGTTCTATCCCTCCTACTATAGCGCAAGTTTTACCGCCGGGCGAATATCTATAAGAGTGTCTCCAGCAGTTTTCTCACCACGTACTGCACGTGAAGCATGTGGTCCTTGATCGCCCCACTACGTCCGTCAGAGACACCCCGCGTTCCACACCCGCAATGCCAAGAGACACGATCGCCTGGACCTCGATAACGGGTTTGCGTTCTCGGATGAAACGCGACCTCGTAGGCGACGGACTTGATGATGACTTCTCGGTTCATTCCACCCACTCTCTGAAATACTGGTAGGTCGGAAAGCACCACTCGTTGTTGACGATGGCGTAGGTGATCTCCTCGACAAGGAGACCATAGGTCGTGGCGGCAGCCATAGCGTTGGGGAACTTCCTTCCACTGTCCACATCCACGATAGGGACGAGATAGCCCTTGGGCGCGTCGGGCTCGAACTGGCGCATGTACTTGATGGCGAACCAGTAAGGACGCCACATGAGGTTGTCCGCATTGTTGTTCCGCTTGTCGCCGTCGAGGTGGATCGGTGTGTCGAAGTTCTCGTTGATCGGGTCACCCAAGAAAGCCTTGGCCACCAAAGGAGTGACCGACCGCTTGAACTGCTTGCCATCGGCGAACATACCGACGTACTTGATTCCTTGCTGGTTGGTGCTCTGGGCGAGGATGTGTCCTGAGACATCGTTCCTCACCTCGCCGTAGTTCGAGACCGAGTACCGAGGAAACTCCTCGATGGTCTCCCATACTTGGTTCATCATCTACCTCCTTCGTCTGGTTCGCTTGGGCCGCTTGTCACCCTTGGTCGGCTCCTTCGGGTTCCCGTTGAAGACCTGAGGGATCTCACCCTGGTGAACGGTCTTGAGGAACTGCTCCCTCTTCTCCAGAGCCTTCTGGTGCTTGTTCTTGCGAGAGGTCATGGGTTCTCCTGTTCGTACTTGTGATGGCGTGGGCAGCGTGTCTTGTGGGATCGACCATCGATCGGTCTGTGATCGATGTTGCTGATCACCTCAACCCCACAGTGTTTACAGACGAAGACCGTTGTCTTTCTCCCCTCGAGAGTCCACCGATAGTGTCTCTCACAAAGAGTGATAGTTACAGAAAGCCTTCCTACTACCACCGGAAAAGACTGAGTAGCAGCATCCTTGCAGTAGACACAACGTTTCATTTCTGCTCCTGTCAATTCTTGCCAAAATCTACGTGAAAAAAAGACCTTTACACCCTTATAAGTAATATCTACCTATTCGCGATAGGGAGTAGAGGGTCTTTTATATGACAGGTTTTGGCAAGAAATTGGCAGTTTTTGGCCAAATATCTGTCTTTCAAGCCACTTTCGGCATGAAACGGCGTTCATTGAAGCTCTTTTTCTGACTCAAGGCCTTGGCAATCGCCCGGTCAATGGCACTCCTGGACCTCAAGACGTAGTAGTTCATCACGGTAAAAGGGGTGTTGAGACGGTCGATTCGTCCTTTTGCCTGGAAGAACTGCTTGTAGGAGTAGGTGAGAGAGTAGAAGACGACCGTGTCCGTTGTAGTACAGTTCCACCCCTCGCTTCCAGCAGCGTACTGCACGAGATATACCCACCGCTCTCCACGTGGTAGAGGATCATGGCGATGGCCATTCCACTCTCGGACGTCGGTGTCACCGATATGTTGTGCACTAAGTCCTTCACGAAGTATCTCCAGTTCGTAGTCGAAAGTGTAGAAGATGATCATCCTTGGGTGACAGTCCAACAACTCCAGTACAGCACGCATCCGAGAGGGGTCCGAGTTGACGATCTTCCTCATCACAAGGAAGAGCTCACTAACGTCCCTCAAGGGTCGCTCCTCGTACACATGCCATCTGTCAATAAAGGCCTTGCGAAAGAGATCTTGGTCATACTCGACCCACACATCCGTAGTCTTTCGCACGGTATGTGACTCATATGGCATGTCGACCAGGATCGCGTCCTTAGCCTTCTGCAGCCGTCGCTCGTCGGTAAACCGGTCAACCTGGGGGAACTTGGTGAAGGGCTTCCAAATCACGTGCTGACGGATGAAGTCGCTCCGGTTTCGGTACAAGCCGTTGGCGACGAACACCGGGATGTAGTCCATCCACGTATCCCCGGGCGTGGCCGAGAGCATCACCCATCGGTTCTTCTTCGCAATGCGGGTAAAGGCTTTCACCCAAGCGCCTTTACCCACCAACCTCTGCTCATCGAAGATGAAGAAAGCATCCTCGATGTTCTTGTATCGCTCGATGTTGTTCCAGGAGTCTACAACGAGACGACGGTTTCCCACACTAAGATCACGCCGATCGCTAAGACCAAATCGGAGACCGTCTCTCTGCCAGTCGAGCGTGTCCCGCTTCTTCGCAGTAGTGATGATATACAGATCAGGACCATCCCGAACATCACTAAAGTCATTCGGATTACCATCGCACTCCTTAAGGTGATAGTAGGCCAGAGCCGTGATCGATTTGCCCGTCCCTGGTAGACCGTTGAGGATGCAACCCGCGTGCATCTTCTCTACTGCTGCCGCTTGATGCGGCTTGAGCTTGATACTCACGGATTACCTCCTTTTTATTCGTTCAAATACCTCAGACACTCTGGACAGGTCACGTCTTTTTCGTCATACGACCCCTCGAACTCTCCGTCTTGATCCATGTCCCAACACAAGGGATAACCGTCTTTGAAGTGGCGGAGATGAACTTCATTATCTCGAAGGAGGAGCCATCGCTTTGCCGCCTCCTCAGTGATCCCGAGAAACTTCGTTTCGTTGTTGTCGATGTCGAAGAACTCTTGGAACAGAACTCCGTTGAATCTGAAGATCGCCGGAAACTCTCGTCGGTAGATCTTGAAGTTTCTACTCGGTCGCATTCCGAGCAAACCCGGTGGACCGTCCAAAGCCATCTTCGGTGGGACGAAGTCTAGCGACGGCTCGATTTCTACTACCTCAGCTCCACCCGCTGGGCCAGGTAGGCTCACGGCCCATACGAACAGACAGAATCCTCCAATGAGAGCGACTGCGACCACGATCTCAGCCATCTTCATCCCTCCCAGAGTCCATGTGTCAACATGAAGCCGACGATGACCCCGAGAAGGATCGAAGTCCACCATCGAGCGCGGTCGTCCTTAGTCATCTTCATCACCCGCCTCCCCTTTGTAGCCGTGGACACGAGACTCAATCCCATCGAGCAGGAAGCCGGCGCACTGTCTAGCCAGCTTCTCGAAGGTAGCCACGAACTGCTCCGGGCTAGTGGTCTCCACAGACAGAATGACTGTGCGTATCTGCTCGTCTTCGTTCACTTCGTGTCCATCGCGATCGCGAGCAGGCAGTTGGATCTGGCCAAAAGCAGGGGTGTCATGAGGAACTCGCCCTTCTCGTTCTGCATGCTGGATGCAGAGAGATTGGGTGAATCTTCTCCTCGATCCACCCATTCCTTGTTGACGCGCTCGGCCATGTTCTGAATGAGGTGAATCTGCTCGTCGATCTTGATCAGCGTACTGTGGATCATTGCGCTCAGTCCTGGCGTCTTACCGGTCATAGGTCATCGTTTCCTTGATCTCCTCGAAAGCTTTCTCGGCCTCGGCCCAGCTTCGAACAGTCCTGGTCTCAGTGACTGTTCGTTTGTTGGTATCCATGGTGAGAGTGATGTTGATCTCTCGGGTAGTCTCGGCCATTATGGTCTCCTCCTGTGCTAGCTGTCTTGCGAGCCGCCAAGCGGCAGGGATGGGTGGTCTAATTCTCGCCATGACAGAACAAGCCGTGGGCCAGCTGCTTGTCGATGAACGAGACGATGCCGAGGGTCTGACCCAACGAGCCCGACCCCACCGCGTTGTAGTCGAGCCGATAGGCCTGAGAGCCGTCTTCTTCGAAGACCGTCGTCTCATACCCGATGACTGCGCAGGTGATCACACCGGGATTGGCGTCATGAAGACGCGCTTCGAGCGTAGAGAGCTCTTGGATCTTCTCGCTGATCTCGTCCAGGATCTTCTGGACTTCGGGGTGCTTGGGCATTCTTCCTCCTTCAAACAGAAAACCCAAAGCCCGTGTGGGCCTTGGGTGGATTGGGCGGTAGGGTTCTAGTTCTGGAAGACGGCGAAGAACTTCCGTCCGTCCGCATCCGTCTGGATGGGTCCGATCTCGACCATGTCGTCGATCACCTTGTCCATGACCCGCTTCGCGGCCGGCAAGCCGGTGGAGTTCATCAGGTTGATGACCTTCACTGTGGCGACAACTGTGACAACGGCTGTGGTGGTGATGACGAGACGGTTTCGACGAAGCCATTCCTTCGCGGAGCGGGGAGTGGGTGTGTTCATGTCTTTTCCTTTCTTAGGGTTCGTCCTACTAAAGCGCGAGTTTTACGTGCGAAAGAACCAAAGCCCGTGTAGGGCTCCGGTTCGGGGTGAGATGTCAGATGTAGTAGACGCCGTCCTTGCGGGCTCGGCGGCGAGCAGCGGTCTTCTTCACGGTCTCGAGTACCTTGTCGACTTCCGGCTCAAGGTCGCGGGCCATGCGCTGGTCGAAGGTCTCTCCACCAAACATGGTGTTGAGGAGCTCTTCGAAAGCGTCGGGCTTGCGAACAAGGCGGGTGTTCTCGGCGAGGAATCGGACCGCAAAGGCGAGCATGTCTCGTTTGAGGTTCATGGTAGGGTCTCCTTTGTGGTCTGTGGTCTCACTATAGCCCGTGTAGATGTTGCGAAAACCCAAAGCCCGTGTGGGCCTTGGGTCTTGACGGTTCTGGTGGATGTCAGCGTGAACTGCTGTTCATCTTGCGCGCGTAAGCAGCCTTCGACTGAGCGCCCGACACTGCATCGATCACCTTGGCGACTCCTTGGAGGAGTGCGGCCGAGGCGGCGATGAAGAGAATGGGGTTCTCGTTGAAGGCCTGCTCTGCTTTGCGCTTGATCTCTTGCTTGTTCATGGCGGGTCCTTTCAGAGTGGTGGTCTCATTATAGGACTTGTAGATATTGCGAAAAGACAGAACCATAGCCCGAGTGGGCTAGGTTCAGAGGGTGGTTCTACTTGGCGAACTTCTCACCGATCAGGTTGACGACGACGCCAATCGCTACAATGGCGAGTGCGACGACGAGCATCTGGATGATGATCATGTTGGTCCTTTCGTAGGGTTTCTTCTCACTATAGGACGAGTAGATATTGCGAGGCAAAAAACAAAGCCGAAGAGCCTGGATCGCTGGTTAGCGTTCGACAGGCCCTTCGGCGTGTTGCCCCCCGGCAACGTCTAGCGGGATGCGATGTACAGCACCACGCGAGCGGCGTTGTCGCATCGGTTGACGTACTCTTTGTAGTCAACTCGAGCGACAAGCATTCTCTGGGTGAGGTTCATGGTTTGTCCTTTCGTAGGGTTTTTGGGGGTTCATTATAAGGAGTGTAGAACTTGCGAAAGACAAAACCCAAAGGACTTGTAAGTCCTAAGGGTGGGGTGGTGGGTGGGTCCCGGTGTTACGACCGGGGGCGCTTGAGTTCTACCTCGGTGAAGTTGTTGTGCTCTTGAGGAGCGATCCATCGCCAGTCCGTCAGGAATCCTTTCTCGGTCATGTCGGTGACGGTCACGTTGTTGTCGAGCAGGTTCCCACTCACGACGATGTAGGTCTCTTCCCCGAATACTTCGAGGTTGCAGATCTGGGTGTCGTAGAGGTAGGTCAGGTCAGACTTCAACACAACCATCCCGAGCATGACGATCGCGGGGATGTTCTGAGGAGTGACGTGGATGGCAAAGCTCTTGTTCATAACATGTCCTTCTTCGTAGGGTTGTTTCTCACTATAGGACACGTAGATGTTGCGACCCTCGAACTTCGCCCACCTTCCGGTAGACGAGAACCTCGATCGCTTCGCCCTCTACGACGATGACGAACGGGTCGTCCTTGATCTTTCTGCTCTTTCTCGGCTTCCGATGGATGGGCTCTGCCTTCGAGAGATCGGGTTCGGGGAGGACATAGCAAAGGTTGAGCACTTCGTTGATTTTCTTCGCGTGCTCGTATCTGATATTGCGCGCGCCACTCTCGTACTGAGACACCAAGGTTTTAATCACCCCGATCTCCTCGGAAAGTTGTCGTTGATTCCAGCCTTTCTCCTTTCGTGCGGCTGCCATGGCGACCCTGAAGCCGGCAGGCAGGTTCGGATACGTTCGGTTCGCGGGCATACATACTCCTTGGTAGTAGCTCGGTAGTTGAAAGTGTGAAGCGATGGTCCCTACCTAGCCAAGACCAAGCAGCCCCCACCTATGCGAGGCTACTAGGCAGGGACCATCGCGACTGTCACGGAGCGTCTTCGAGTGCCTGGACTCGAGCCGCCAGCTTGGCGAGTGCCTCGTTGACCGTGTCGGTTGCCAAGATGTCGTCGTCGGCGACAGGCACGTAGCCCGTCAGGACGACCGTCTCGCCGGTGTCCGCGCCCGAGGCCGGATCACCTTCGCTGTCGGTCCAGGTGAGCTCGGTCAGATACTGGTCGTCGCCCAGGTCCTGGACGCGCCGCGTGATTGCGTGTGCGTCAGCAGCCATGTTTTTTGCCTTTCGTTGGCGGGTTTCTCAGACAAGACTTTCTTCTACGAACGGGGGAGGGGGCTCGCAGGAGGGTCAGCCTTGATTCCCTCCCCCGCTCTCTGTGCAATCTTCCCTAGATCACACAAGGCGACTTCGTTTTCTAGTGGGCTTTGTGGCAGTTCTTTGCCGTCCCACGCATGGTAATCACCACCCTTCTCACGCCTGCCGAACCGTAGCAGGACAGGACCGAACAGGAACCACCCTGCAAGAAGCTCCTGTTCGACCCAGACCCTCTACAGATCGATGGACTCGGTCAGAACTCGAAGACGCTCGACGATCTGCTGGTTTCGCTCACAGGCCTTGTGGATTGCATTGACCAGGGCACTACCGTCGACGTACGCCGGAGCCGTTGCCGGGTCTGAGACGGGCCGGCGGTCATCGATCACCGGAGTGATCTTGGCGATCAGCGCGTCGACCAGCATGTGCGCTTCGTCCGTGATCTGCTCCAACATCTGGAACGCCGCCTCGGGTCCGGATAGCGTCTTGGCGCTGACCCGGACGTCGGCGGTCTCATTCGTTGCTTGCATTGTTCTTCCCCTCTTCTTCTGTAGACGCCGGTTCCTCGATTGAGGTCGACGTGACTTGCTCAGCAGCAAGGCGCTGCTTCGCGTTCTTGGGAACCTTCACTTCCTCGACCGGATACACACCCTTCGAGGGGTCGGGCTCCTCGGCGACCAGATTGATGTTCCGCAGCCGAGCGTCCTTGATCACCCTGATGCCCTTCTTGGCGGCTTCCGAGCGAACTTGCTTCTCGACTACCGCCGGATCGACTTTCTCAACCTCCACCTTGACAAAGGTGCGCTTGAAGGAGGCGTGTCCGTAGACCTTGTAGCCGGCGCCAGGCATGTAGACGACCCAGTCGCCGACGTATGCTTGATTCTGACGCTCACCGGCGGGGTTGTTGACCCTGACGAAGATGAAGGATGCTCCCGACCCCTCATGCTTCTTGATGGTGCCATCACACCACTTCCGCACCTGCTTGAAGTTCTCCTCGGTGACTCGCACCGCGGTAACGGGGAACGGCTTTCGCTGATACTTCTCAACCTCGAGCTGCATGACCTATCTTCCTGAGTTGGTTTGGAGGGGAAGCGGGGGGCTTCAGCGACCCGAGTTGGGAGCGAAGACCAGCATGATGATGATCCCGAGCACGACGCCGAGGATCAACGCCATCAACACTGTGGCGTCGAAGCGCATATCACATCTCCTTTCTGATGTCGTTGTCGACGGCGGGGAAGGGCTGGCCCGTAGAAGCGATGTGCTCCATCTGTCGACCATGCTGCACTCCCCAGTTCCGGGCGTTCCGGTCGACCTTCTTCAGGATCTCGACGACGGCTTCGTAGTCTACCGAGCCGCCATCTGTGAACTTGTCCAGTTCGGCGAGGACTTCGTCAGAGACCTCGCCCTCGACGAGATCTCCGTCTTTGACGATGTAGACGAAGTCGTTCTGAATCTCGTCTGGCTTGGCGTGGAGAGGTGCCACCGCATCCAGAGCTGCTTCGACTTGGACTCGGATCTCGTGCTTGATGCGGTCGAGTAGCTGCTCTCCGATGCGACGAGCATCGCCGGCGGCATAAGCGCCCCCGCCAGCCCCATCCTCCCAGCACACTGCAGCCGAGCCGAGAGACACCCAAACTGCCGTGGCGATATCGGTTTTGTCAAGACGCATGTCCTCGAGCTCGAGCTGTTCCGGTGTGGGCACGGCCTCGAACATCTGGTCGAAGACGTCGATCGGCACACAAAGGATCTCGCCCTCTGTGGACTTGAACATCCAGTCGCCGATGTCTGCGGTCATCTGACCCCTTCGGGTGACGACGTGAAGCTCTCCGCCTGGAGTCCTAGTGATGTCAGGATTGCCCGGCTTGCCGTACGCGACGGATCCACCCCACTGCGCCTCCATCCACTTGTTGAAGTCGCTCCACGAGCCGTTGTTCTGCCAGCAGGCGAACGTGTCCTTGCGTCGGAACATCATGGCGCCCACTCCTTCTTTTCGGCCTTTCCTGAATCGGGAAAGGGTCCCGTTCCGTGAATCTTCTGGCCGCCGGGCTCTGGAAGTCGCTTGGACACCTGAGCGGTAACCCCAGCGTTCCGCTTTGTCCACGGCCATCCGATCATGATGACAGTGAATGCCGCCGCCTTGACCACAGTTCTGGCTGTTTCCGCGGCCTGGTCATTGAGAGCGATTTCGATCTTCATCGTGCCCACTCCTTCCTGCCTCGGTTCAGGTAGTAGGCGTAGGCCAGGGGAGCAAGACGAACACTGTGGATCTTCGTCTTCTTTGATTTGGCTGGACCGAGCTCGGGCGACCAGTCGCGAGGAACCGTCCTGCACTCCTCGCCGGCCGGAGACTCGCAGCGACGACAGATGGTCAGAGCAACCGCCATGTCCGTCAATTGCGCAAGAACCTCGTCATCCTCCACCTTGGGTGGGAGGAAGGTTGATCCACTCATGTTTTGTTCCTTCTCTCTAGGTAAGCGATCCGCATACGGGCCGCCACGAATGCCCCGACCATAAATATGGCCGGGGCGATGATGTGCTTCACAGCTCGTTCAGTTGATCACAGAAGAAGTAGACCGTGTCGGGATGACCCTTGGCCGCCTTCCGAGCTTCTGCCTCTGTCATCAGCTTGACATAGGTGAAGTTGCTCTCACTGATCGTGAAATGCAACCCCACGAATATGGGCGTATCGGTGTCGTCCATCAGGGCAACCACTTTCCCGTGAGGCCTTTGAAGATCACAAATGCCAGAAAAATCCCGGACACATAGATCATTAGCCACAAGATGTCCACTAGATCTCCTATTCTGCGGTGGGTTCTTCCTCGATCCTTTCCTCGTCGTAGTCGTACTCAGGATGCGCGTCGATGATGTGCTGCTCCATCGCGGCGATCGTTGCGAATCCGATCTTGCAGGATTCCAGACGCTGATTGGTCGGACAGTAGTAGGTCACCACGCCTCCTTCACCGGGATCTTCATCGACGTCATCTTGACGTCATCAACCTCGCAGACGACCTGGATGCTCTGCGAGGTCTCGTCGAAGGTCCACTCAAGGACCTCTCCGATCTCCACCCCGTTCTGATCCCTCACAGGGATTTTGGCGGCGCCCATCACTCATCCACCAGCTCGGCGTCGACGATGTCCGCGTCGTCCATGCCCTGCTCGTCGTCGAGCCGGTCCACTCCACCGAGCACCTCGACCTCCAGCGACTCCTCGCCCACCGCGATCTCCGGTAGGTCTGAGTACTTGAGCTCAAGGTAGTCCTCGAGGATCTTGACGTAGAGCGTCTTGAGATACGCCTTGATGCCGGCACGTCCGTTTACGCTCCACTCGTACGGTCGGATGATCACGTCAGCGAACTCGATGTCGACGTAGTCCAGAGCCTCGACCTCGTCCTCACCCAGATCGGCACGACCACGAGAGGTGATCAGTGAGACGTGTGGTGGGCGGATCTTGTAGCCGACGGACACCTGGAGATATGGCGTCGGCTCGTCGACCTCGTCCATGGGCTTGAGCGTTCGGACGTTCCACCCGATGCTCTCGAGATGTTCGGCCATCTCGGGCTCGAGGATGACGCAGAAGTTACGATCACCCTCTCGGTTGAATTGCGACTCCCGGCCCTTGAAGTTCCGGAAGATCAGCTTGGCGTTCTCGATGAGAACGTTCTCGATGCGAGGCCGATTGCTCTTGGGGATCCGACTCCCACGAAGCTCGAGCTCCTTGCCTTCAGCCATCGGTGGGTTCTCCACCGTTCGTCGGCTCTCCACCGTTCGTCGGCTCTCCATCGTCGGGGACGGTTCCCTCGAGGACGAAGATCTCGAACTTCTTGGCGCGGGCAAGGATCGTCTTCGTCCGATAACGAGGGATGTCGTGGCCAGAAACCATGGCTGCCTGCGCCAAGGCCTCGAGTCGGATCCTCTCGTTGCGGTTCAACTTGTCCTGTACGGTCATCGACGTCCCTTCCTGCTTGTGTTCATCTGCTTGGCATGGTGAGGCATGACTTGCCGCGCGAACTTCTTCTCCATCCGCGCCGCCTTATCCCGGGGCAAGTTCAGCTGAGCCTGCTCCAGGCGATCCATCTTGGATTTCTTCCTTCCCGACACTTCCTTCTCCTCTCGTGGGGCTGAACACCAAGTCCAACCCCAGTGGAACCCTCGTCCGGAGGGCATCGATCAGTTGAAGGCCCGCTTCTTTGCTGAAATGGACCTCGAGAACTACAGTGCCTCTCTCCTCATAGCCGGTTGCCCGGCCAACCGATCTCCGGTGATCACCTGCGACAAACACAGGAAGCTCGCCGGTGAACATCAACTTCGCCATCAGTCCCCCTCTTCGAGACGTCTATGAGACGAATCGCTTGAAGTCACCATACTTCTCGATCGCATTCAGAGCATCGTCTTGAAGCTTCTCGAAATATGACATGTCGACCACCAGCTCGTCCCCTCGGGCCTTGGCGACCTCTGAGTCGATCCACTTGTAGTCCTTGGTTCCGGTTACGGCGTAGTACTTGCCGTCCTTCAAACGATATAGGAAGCCGCCGCCCTGTCCATCTGGGACTGGGACGAAGCGTCCTGAGCGTCCGACGAAGACGAGTTCTTCGTCGTCGGGATCGTGTTCCCGGAAGTCGAGGTACATTCCCTCTCCGGTCACCTGCTTGGTCTCGCAGTAGTCGTCGAAGACAAGCTCCTCATGCGAGAACAAAGTCTTGAATACATACGGATGAGCGAACTGGGCACCCTTGGCAACCCACTTGCCGATCTTTGTCGAGTTCTCGTGCCAGCCAACCTTCGCGATCCAGACCGCGGCATTGACCAGACAGAACTTCTCGTATGTTGCTTCGTGCTCGAAGACATAGCCGTACTTCTCTCCGAACATCTTGATCTCTTCGATGTCTTCACTCGTGGCACCGGCAATCTTGATCGAGTCGGTCTTGATGTGAACGACCTTCAGCCCCTTCTCCTCACAGACGGTAAGGAGCTCGATCATGAATAAGGCCCCGCGCTTGGCGACGATGTTGTCGACGTTGCGGTAATCCTTGAAAGGATTGTCAAACCGCGCTGATGTCAGTCCGTAGACGATGTTGATCGCGGTCTTGAGAGCGTCTGAGAGCGCTTTGGCATCAGCTGGATCGCCCAGGAAGGGCTTCAGCTTTCCGTCCAACATCTCGCCAGCGGACTCGTAGTCCTTGTGCTTAATGGCGAGGCGCGCTTGCTTCAGAGCAGAGAATCTCGGCGTGTACTTGCCGAAGAGATTAAGTTGTTCGATAGAAGTCGGGTGCATCGACGCGATGTCGAGCTCCCAAACGTCCTCGTACATGCCCGGCTGGTCAAAGACGAATCCGCCTTCGCTCGGGTCTTTTCCACGGTAGTCGCTCTTGGGCATCCTCGTCGGGACGTAGGTGTACCCAGGGAACTCCTTGGAGAGATCTGTGTAGATGAAGTGCTGCTGCGGTCTCGGGTCGTTCCCGAATATGATCCGAGCAGCGTGTCTTTGGGTCGTGTCGTTGACCGCGAGACCAGAAAGCGCCGCCAGAATCTGGCGCGCTGAGAAGTCGCCCTTGAGATGGTTGAAGACCTCCTCCAGGGTCGTGACGTCGTTGGCACAGTAGTCCACGACCATCATGATCTTGTCGTCAGGAACAGGCTTGTCCCAAGGAAGGTTGAGCTCCTTGTGGAACAAGCCAAGCTTGATCTGCCAAGCCTTCTGACTCATCTTGTTCTCCGCCGATGCCATGTCGTAGACATCGACATAGGACAAGCCATAGGCCTCTCGGAACATCGCTTGGTGATCGCGATGAACGATGATGCGCTGCGACAGGTCGAACAGCTGTTCGATCGTGCGCCCCAAGATCCGGGCGTAGAGGATGTGATTGTCGTAGCGTCGACAGTTGTAGCCGATGAGGTTGAGCTTGAGCAGACGCTCGCACTCCTCCGGCGAAGGGTTGATCATCTTCTGAACGGAGTTCGATCCGGCCCACTTCCAACACAGAACGAAGAGGTTGGGATATACCTCGATGTCGTAGAACGCCAGACGCTCGTCCTTCTTCACCAAGGGGTTTCCCTGATTCTCCATCATGTTTCGCTCGACGCGTTCAGTCGGAGTCTCGTTGTTGCCGACCGGAGGTGCGTCTACGTCCCGCTCCTCCGAAGCCCACTTCATCTGAAGGACTGTCTTGATGGCCACCAGGTTCTGGTTTGAGGAGTTGTTGGCGAATGCCAGGACCTTTGGACGAAGGTCTGAGACGTCATAGACCATCCCCGACTCATATGCATCGTCAAGGATCTTCTTGATGAAATCGACCGAGGGCTTGGTAGACCCGAACTCCTTGGTCATCGCTCGAGCGATCAGGTTCCGGACACTTCGTTCCGATGCCATCTGTTTTGCATCAGTCACCTTCTCGACCTCCTTCTCCGCGAGCCGGAGGTTGAGAACGGAGACCGGTATGTTGTTGCAACGAGTAACCCGTCGGCGAAGTGCTGAATCACCGAGAAGGGTCTTGACCTCAATCCCATCGGAATATACGGGACTGAGTGACTCGACGTCTTGGTCAGTGAAGTAATGGAGATGTACCCCTTCACCGCTCTTGCTGAGTTCCGCATACGTTGGCGGCCATAGTGACGCCGCTTCCATGTTGCGTTCGAGAGCACTGACTCCCCCTTCATCCTTGAGATCGAAGTCGATCACGATGAGGTTCTCAGGTACCTTGACGTAGTGCACCTGGCTCGTGTCCAACTCCGACAGAGTGGTCTTGACGTTCGCCCACTTGTACTGAGGCCGGAATATCCCCCGTTCCTCCTCCCACACCTGGTATTGTGCGGGCATGTCGGCAAGCATCTCGTCCAGCAACGAGGTCGTCTCATCCATTGCTAGTGAATATGACAACTCATCCTTGGCCGCGACCTTGAACTTGTTGGCATTGAAGCCCCAGAAATAGCTGCGGACTTGTTTACCGTCTACCTCTTTGCGGTCCTTGAAGTGATCGAAGTAGTGCTTCAACTCCTCACGGAACTTGTACTGAGGCAGCATTCGGTCAATGCCGGTTTCTGAGCAGTATTCCTTGTACATCGTGTAGGCAACCGACAGCGAAACGCCGTCTTCGCCCTTGAACACGTCGTAGTAGTGCTCGATGAAGTTGAAGAAGATGTCGGTTTGGAACATCATCTGCAAGGGACGGTAGCTCTCGTAGTAGTTCTTGCCCATCTTTCGATAGACCTCGAGGCAGTGAACAGCTATGGCACCGAGCTCGAAGCTAGTCCGAGCCATGAGAGTGTCATAGTGACGCTTGGGGATCTTCACCCCTGTGGTGTAGGCGTCGAGAAGTCGGCGAAGCAAACCGGATTGTGCGTCTGTGATCTTCACCGGCTTGTTGGTCCCCATGAGAAGAGCCGTGTGAAGAGCTCGCTCCAGGATCGGCTTGTACTTCTCGTTGATCTCCATCGGCTCGTGGGAGGCGATGAGGTTGAGGATCGTGTTGTCCTCGATCTTGGACAGATCACCGTCGTACTGGATTCCGACCAGCGGGTTGTTCTTGAACGCTTGAGTCGAGAAGGAAGACCCACCAGAACCCAACGCCTTTGCGTTGAAGGTCTTGGTGTAGCCCTTGAACATCTTGCCAGCGATGGTCAGAACCGTTCCCTTACCGGTTCCCGGCGGGCCGTAGATGACCAGAAACCGGTCGTTTATCTTGGAGTCCCCAGCGATGATCGAGCCCAGATACCACTCGATCTTCGATCGCTCCTCCACGGCGTAGAACGTTCCGACCAATTCGTCCCACGCGCTGTGGTCCCCCGCCTCTAGAGCGTAGGGCAGACGTTGTGAGACGTAGTCCTTCTTGGTGACGTTCTGATTGGCGAACGTGAGGTTCGCATCCAGGTCGTGCTGGTTGTCGCTGATGTTGCGCATGTACTTGCGGAACTGTGCCCACATGCCATTCGCGAAGTTTGCGAGATACTTCACGTTGTACATTTCCCCGGTCTTCTTCTGCAAATCTTCCGAATATGACCGGAGTTCCTTGTCGACCAGCCGCTGAACTGCGTACTCGTCGGTCGACCAGAGTCCTGCCGCCTCATCCCAAACCGCATAGAACTGTCCGCCCTGAACCATCAGATCCTGGGTGCGTCCCACGATGAAGTCAGGATATAGCGAGGCAAGCTCTTCTCCTTTGACCTTCTTGACGCAGATCCTGTAGAAATCCATCTACCCTCCTCTCCTACTCGCGTTCCAACAAGTACGCGCTCATCTGGAACCAGATCTCGACTTCTCTCTGGTCCTCACGTGCATTTTTCAGGGGGAACAGCCCCCCGTCCCCTGAATATCCGAACCGTCTCTTGAGAAAGACGTCAAGAACGGCTTCGACGTCCACCTCTTGGGCTTCTGAGAAAAAGGAGCGATCGTTGCAATGGGTCAACCCCAAGTTGTCGATCAGCTCCCAGAACCAGGCCTCTGGCTCTCGTCCCGCCTCGAACGAGAGCTTTTGAGACAAGGCTATGAGCATCTCCAGTACAGAACAGGGGAGACCCATCCAGTCCGAGTCCGGCTGGCGATGCCAACCTCTTGTGAACTCATACCGGAGGTCTCTCCCATCCTCCCCTCGATTGTCGTCGTTTGGGATGAACCAAACAAACTCCTTTGTGTAGAGCAGTCTCAACAGTGACCAGTAGGTCTGAGACGGATTCTTCAGGCTGACGGGTGCAACCAGCCCGTAAAGCCACTGAAGGTACTGCTCGTCAAGTGGAGCGGCCTTCACGTCGACCACGCCTCGGCTCTTCTGGCTCGAAGCCGGCAACCGACTCTCCGAATGATCCGGTGTTGCGTTGGATCTCGAAGTCGATCTTCAGCTCCTCGTTGCGGACATAGACCAGATCCGGCGACTGGGACTTGAAACCGAAGTGGTTGAGAGCCTCACCCACCAAGACATCGTGGTCTGGAACCGGCTTGTTCCTCTCGTCCGCAAGAGTGTCGTCGGCCATGAAGTACTCCACCGTCAACATCTCGAAGTCGAGCTCGTTGCGGTAGAACTCCTCGTTGGTGATGATGTAGGGGCCGGTGTAGTTTGGGTGAGCCACCTCGATCAGTTCTTCGTTCTCCGGCCCCCGAGAA
>LLBY010001815.1_pt7 | contig 50065 bp, 49 predicted proteins | sample 1489401 | NCBI WGS metagenome assembly LLBY01 (sample SAMN04092656, study PRJNA295927) | soil metagenome | biome: Soil prokaryotic community; feature: Bulk soil; isolation source: soil from tomato rhizosphere | host: tomato cultivar Hawaii 7996 | place: South Korea | collected 2011-11-01 | reverse complement strand
ACCTGCATGTTGAATTCTTCAAAATTTTTATATGGCATTCTGTATGTTTTTGTAATACCTAAATATAAAGCATAAATAGGAGATAGCAATAAAAACAATTCTCAGAAACTGTTTAAATGTTGTTTTGGAATGTTTTACAGGGTATTTTTTGTCAGATGAAGGTATTTTGAGATTCATAGCCACAGTATAGACCGAAAAATAGCTGAAGGATAAAACTTAAACAGTCTCTTAATTGTACAGAACGGCTTAAAGTAGTATTTTCACGCTATTATTTTACACTTATGATTCAAGCAAAAAACATTCATAAATTTTATAAGGATTTAGAAGTTCTTAAGGGCGTAGACATTCATGTACAAAAAGGAGAGGTTGTTTCTATTGTAGGAGCTTCAGGTGCTGGAAAAACAACCTTACTGCAAATTTTGGGTACTTTAGACAGAGCTTCTTCCAAAGAACCTTACGAACTTACTATTAACAATGTTAGCATTAACGGACTTAACGATAAAGCTTTAGCAAAGTTTAGAAACGAACATATTGGTTTTATTTTTCAATTTCACCAATTACTACCTGAGTTCACTGCCTTAGAGAACGCTTGCTTACCCGCTTTTATAAAAGGCACCAAAAAGGCCGATGCCGAAAAACGTGCTAAAGAATTATTGGATTTTTTAGGATTATCACACCGGTACAATCATAAACCAAACGAACTTTCCGGTGGCGAACAACAACGTGTTGCCGTAGCCAGAGCGCTTATAAATAATCCTGATTTAATTTTTGCTGATGAACCTTCTGGTAATTTAGATAGCGAATCTGCAGAAAATCTACACAGCTTGTTTTTTAAACTACGTGATGAATTCGGGCAAACCTTTGTGATTGTAACACACAATGAAGAACTTGCCAATTTAGCTGATAGGAAGTTAGTCATGGTTGATGGGAAAATAACCAATAACTAATAGGTTTTTAGCAAACAAAAAGGGCTTATTGAACGTTTCAATAAGCCCTTTTTGTTTAATTATTGTTGTAGATTCAATCAATTACCAAAAGGAAACGTTTGACCCAATATGGTAATTGTAGAGGTCGTATAATTCAATTTGATGTCTTTTATATTCGCAACATCAATATCAAGAATACCCGATTTGATGCTTCTTGGCAATAACACAAAATGTAGTGATTCTTCAATGGTTAACGAATATTCAACACCTTTTGAACTCACACCCGATTGGGTGCCATCTAGCATGTATTCATCGTCCCAAATATTAAAAGGTGTATCAGAACCTGCTACCCAAGTTCTAGTAGAATTCTCGGTATAGTTGATGGTTTTACCCATTTTTGTGGTTATTTTTCCATTCTCAATGACAACGGTATACTGCAAATCACCATCTGTATTCTCACCTAAATTTTTCACATAATGCGTGCCTTCAACTTTATAATCGTTGTGGTAATAATTGTTAAAGGTGGTTGTATGCTCACTACCTTCTATACCATACCAATTGGTTGAAACGATAGTCGCGATTCCTTTACGTGTTATACCATCTTTACATAACACACCCTCCTGATAATCTACAGTTATGGTCTTAGGAAACGTGGTTAAATCTAAGGGTTCAACGGTTATTATTGGGCCCTCGGCATTCGCTTTACTTATTTTTGAAACAGATGCTGAATTTTCGGAACTTAAAACAGCGTCGCCACTATTATTACCTGCATCTTGAAAAACCTTATTTACTATGGCATATTCGGTTAAAGCTTCCATAGCAGATGCAGAATCAACATGTGGTTTTGGATCATCTTCTTGACAACTTATAAAAAAAAGTGCAAGAATGGGGACTATCATTTTTCTCATAATACAATGTTTTAGAAATACATTAATTTAGAGACTAAATAACGTTATAAATTTTATTTTTAGTTTGCTCAAACACTAAAATCTCACTGTTTAAAGTTAATTTTTACTTTTCATCGGTAATTTTTACAGGTTTTTCCTTTTTATATTTTCTGCCATACCATAAAAGAAAGCCTGTTACTGGTAAGGTTGCCGTAAGTAAACTAACTAGAAATGCTATAATTTTACCAGGTAATCCACCTATAGCACCAATGTGTATATCGTAGTTCATACGCAATATTTTCTCAGCGACTTTGGTATCGCTGTATTTACCGTAAACACCAGGTGTTTCTAATTCTTCAAGGGTATTTTGATCGTAAAACCGAAAATCGGTATCATAAAAAACACCTTTACTATTTGATACTTCAACATACACGCTTGACGAATCGTTTTGGGGATAGTGCAATTCGTAACTCACGGCATTTGGCAATTCGTTTTTAAGCTTCACGATTAAATTATCAATCGCTAACGTTTCACTATCTAAATTTACCGTTTTACTTTCATTCTCTGGAATGATAAACTGAGGTACTTTTTCACCTCCTGCCGCTTTGTATACAACATACTTCATCCAATTATAAGAAATAATAGTGCCTGTAAATGCCAAAATGAGTGCAAGCGAACAGATGTAAAATCCAACAATAGCATGCAAATCGAAATTTTTACGTTTCCACCTCGTTGTTGGTTTCCACATAAATTTTAAACGCTGTTTTAGGTTTTTACGCTTTTTAGGAACCCATAAAATAAACCCAGAAATGATGATTAAGATGAAAATTAAAATCGATGTCCCAACAATTTGCTCGCCAATATCTTTTGGAAACCATAATCGCATGTGCCCTTTTAAAATAAAAGAGAAAAACCCAGAAAGATGGTTCTCAATATGCATAACATCTCCTGTGTACGGATTTAAAAATACACTTTGATAAAACTCAGGCTTCGCGTCATAAAAAATAATTTCAATGGCTTCATTACTATTATTGAAAATGCTTCCGTGTATGGTATTGTTGGGAAAAACTGAATTGCCTATCGTTTTAACTTCTGTTGGTGTTAAAATAGGTGCATTTTGTATTTCAACTGTATAATCATCTACATATAGACTTTCAATTTCCTCTTTAAAAGCCCAACAACAGCCTGTAATAGCCACAATAAAAACAACAACACCCGTTACTAATCCTAAAATTTTATGAAGCCAAAGAATGTTTTTTTTATATGCCATATTCAAGTGGAAAAAGGGCAACTTAAAAAATTGCCCTTTAAAGTATTTAGTGGATAATATTAAAATCTATAAGTAACATTTGCCAATAAGGTTCGTGGTGCTTGCGGATTGATGGTAGACCAACCTTTATAATATTCTTTATTGAATGCATTATTCAATTTAAGACTGATAGTGTACTTGTCGGCTGCATAAAAAATAGAGGTATTTGCAATGGTATAGCTTGGTAAAACAAACTCACCTGTTGATGCATAATTAATAGCAAAACGATCGCTAGCACCATTCATTCCTAAACCTAAACCAAATCCGTCTAAACTTCCTTCTTGGAATTCATAATTTGCCCATAAATTATATAGGTTTCTTGGACCAGCTTCCAAAGGTCTTCTGTTTAAAATATTTGCATTATCGGATTTTGTGGTTTCACTATAGTTATTGCTAAACCCTCCTCTTATATTTAAACCATTCACTGGATTTGCGTTAATTTCTATTTCAAAGCCTCTACTTACCACTTCGCCTCCTTGAATTTTATTGAAGGGTGAATCTGGGTCTGTAATAACCCTATCGGTTACTTTAATATCGTAATAACTTACCGTTGCATTTAACCTGCTATTGAAAAGATTTGTTTTAACACCAAACTCTAACTGATTAGCTTGCTCTGGATTGAATGTTTTTAGTGTTTGTGGACCTGTACCTGGGTCACCTACTAAAGCTGGAGCCACATTTTTAAAGCCATTTTGGTAATTGGCAAACAGTGATAGTTTGTTTAAAATGGGCTGAAATAATAATCCGAATTTTGGCGAAAATGTAGTTTGGTCATAATCATCGTCTGGGTTTGCTAAACTGCCTTCATTATCAAATCTATCTAAACGAAGCCCTATCATGGCTGAAAAACTTTGGGTGAAGTTTAAAACGTTTGATGCATAAACACTATAAATGTGGTATTTGGATTTTGCATTTCCAATAGCTTGTGAAGCTAAAACAGCATCAACTGCTGAGGTAGATAATGGATAGCTGTCTGTTTCAACATCAGGAGTAAACGGATTATCGCCACTTGTATCACCTTGTGGTGTCACATTTCCATAAAATGCATAACCTGTACTGTTATTCGTTTCGGTAGCATTAAAATAATCTAGACCCACAACCATTCTGTTTCTTAATGAAGCTATTTTAAAATCGCCTATAAAGTTTTGTTGAAAGTCTGTTGTTTGCGTATTTGCATTTTGCTTGTTTAAGAAACGTGAAAATGTATTACCCCCCAAAACAAGATAATCAAACAAATAAGTATAATAACCTTTTGTTGAAGTAGAACTTTTTGAAAGCAATGTTTGTGATTGCCAAGTATCAGATAATTTGTAATCCATTTGGATTCTATAGTTCTGAGTTGGGTTTTCAAGAGATAAATCATTACTTGTAAAAGACAGTTTATTGTTATAATTTAATTCTTTAAGATTTGCGGCTTCGGTTGGCTCACTTCTGTTTAAGAATAAAAACGTTGGGTTTGTTTGTTCCGCTTGCGTAATTTCCCCATAAAATGAAAACGATAATTTATTGCTTACTTTATATGAAAGTGACGGTGCTACAAAAAACGATTTTCTAAAGCCCGCATCTTGAAAACTTTGCTCGGTAGCATACGATGTGTTTAACCTGAAATAGATGTTATTCTCTTTATCTAAAGCCGTATTAAAATCACCCGTAACTTGGTTTAAACCATAAGTCCCCGAAGTAAATGATAGTTCGCCACCATTACCTACATAAGGTTTTTTGGTAACTACGTTTATTAAACCTCCATAAGACGTTACCGAATTACCAAATAAGGTTGCAGATGGTCCTTTTACTACCTCAATGCGCTCAATATTAGCAGGGTTAATAGTACCGTTTGTTAAACCGGGTAAACCATTTACCAATTCTGGTTGTACTGAAAAACCCCGCAACGAATAATAGCCCGCACCATCGCCACCACGACCAGTTGATGTCCATAAATTTTCAACACCAGCTGCATTTTTAAGAGCATCATCAAAGTTTGTAACTACTTGCGATTGTAACAATTCGTTTGTAATGGTACTATATACCTGTGTGTTTTCAATATCTTTTAATGCTAATTTAGACACGTAAGCCGTTTCTTTTCTTGAAAACTTATTGGTTCTATTTCCGTTAATAACAATTTCATCTAAAATTTCGTCACCCTCATAAAGGGTGATAGTTCCTAAATCGGTCGTTTCATTCGAGTTTAATGTAAAAGCTACTTCCTTCGTTTTAAACCCTAAGTAAGAAATAGCAAGTACATAATTTCCATCTTTAATTCCAGAAATTTCAAAAATTCCAGACTCGTTGGTTTGTGTACCTTTTGTAGTGGTTTTGACACTAACATTAACACCAAATAGCGAGGTGTCATTATAATCCTTTATAATGCCTTTAACGGTTCCACTTTGCGAAAATCCCAAAATATTTAAGGTAAAAAAAAGAATAATGGTCAGTTGTTTTTTCATTGGTTTTATTTAGACTTAATATAAATAATAATTTTGACGCAAAAATATATACAGAAATTAGTTTACGCAAGTTATTTAGAATAAATCTAAACAATATTTTACAAAACATTGATTTACTATGAATTACAAAGTAGCGTTGATATATAATTAGTGAACGCGTATTGTCTTTTTTTCAAGTGGTTACAAAATGATCTTTTTGCCCCATAAAACTGAGTGAAAAAATAAGCCTATTTTTGAATTTTAAAATCGAATCTTTTGAATAAAAAAGAACTAAAAGACTTTCTAGATGGTAAAGTAGCACAGTACAACCATCCACGTTTTATTGAAAGCGACCCCATTCAAATTCCGCATCAATTTTCGATAAAAGAAGATATTGAAATTGCGGGGTTTTTAACTGCTACCATAGCTTGGGGAAACCGAAAAAGCATTATTAATAATGCGAAACGGCTCATGGAGTTTCTTGATAATTCTCCTTTTGATTTTGTAATGAATCATACTGAAACCGATTTAGAAAAGCTGTACTCTTTTGTACATAGAACTTTTAATAGTGATGATTCTATACAGTTTATAAAATGCCTAAGAAACATTTATATAAACCATAACGGTTTGGAAACTGTATTTGCTAAACATGCCGAAAAAGAGTCACTTCAAACATCTATCTCCAAATTTAAAACCATTTTTTTTGAAGTTGAACATTTACAAAGAACCCAAAAACACGTTAGCGACCCGTTAAAAAATTCGGCAGCTAAGCGTATAAACATGTTTTTACGTTGGATGGTGAGAAACGATAAAGCTGGGGTTGATTTTGGTATTTGGAACAGCCTCTCCCCTGCTCAATTATCATGTCCGTTAGATGTCCATTCGGGTAATGTGGCGAGGAAATTGGGTTTACTTACCCGAAAACAAAATGATGCCAAAGCATTATTGGAATTAGATACGGCTTTAAGAACCTTTGATGCCAACGATCCGGTTAAATACGATTTTGCTTTGTTTGGTTTGGGGGTGTTTGAGGGGTTTTAATGATTAACAAACCCAATCAGGGTTTGAACCAACCCAATCAGGGTTTTAAACCCTGATTGGGTAATTAAAAAAAACGATTGACAAACTTAAAGTTCGTCAATCGTTAATATAAATTTTAAAATCGAGAATTACATTACCCTTTTAACCAAGCTTCACGTATATTCTTTTGGGCTGGTGTGGCATCTGACTTTTCCACAATGCTTTCACCCATTGTGTAAGTTGGTGTGGTTTTAGTTTTAACAACTACTTCTTTACCATCTCTTTCTAATTTTACTTCGACGTCTTTACCTGGTTTCCACATAAACACACCTTGTAATACTTGGTTTGCATTTTGCATGGTTAGCTCGGTACCGTCAATAGATTTAATAACGTCATTTGGCTGTACGCCATTATCAGCCCAAAAGCTGTTTTGTAAAACCATATCTGTAAAAAATATAGTGCCTGTTTGAGGATCTCCACTAACTATCGGAGCGCCATTCATCAAAATATAATTCGTTTCTATCCTGCCTTCACCAATTTCCAAACCTACTTTATTAAAAAATTCGTTGTAGTTAATTGGGATATCCCCAACCACATGTGTTGTTAAAAAATCGTGAACCGAAGGGTATGTCATACTCGAAATGTCTTCAATAAGTTTATCGTCTTCAAAAGGTTTGTCTTTACCGTATTTGTTTGATAGTTCTTTCATTAAAGACAAAATGCCTCGGTTGCCATTACTTTCTTCACGCATTAAAATGTCTATACACATGCCAATTAACGCGCCTTTTTGATACACGTTTAAATATTGGCTTTTATAGGGTTCTTTTAATATATTCTCACTCATGATGGTAAAACTCATGGCATCATTCAAAGACTTTGAACGTTGAATTTTTTCCATGATTTTGTTGTAGAATTCATTTTCATCTATCAACCCTTGGTTTACCTGAAATAAATTTGCAAAATACTCGGTCACACCCTCATACATCCATAAATGTTTTGAGAAGGTTGGATTGTTATAATCGAAATAATGAACATCCTCTGAATGTACACTTAAAGGTGTTACAATATGGAAAAACTCGTGGGATACTACGTCAACCATGCTTTCTGCAAGTGCTTCTTCATCCATAGATTCTGGTAAAACGACCACTGTAGAGGTATGATGTTCTAATGCACCCATACCTTTTGGCGACTCTTCTTTTTCTTCAGACAAATACAAATAAATATCGTAGCGTGGTGTCGAATTGATATCACCTAAAAATGCTTTTTGGGCTTGCATCATCTTAAAAATGGTTTCTTTTAAAGACGTTGCAGAGTGTACTTTATTTGGGGAATATACACTTAAAACAATTTTAATATCACCTACTTGAAACTCTTCAACACTTAAATTACCATACATCATTGGGTTGTCGGTAATATCAAAATATCTTGTTGCAAAGTAACTTGTCGTGATACTAGAACCATCTTCACTTGTTTTCGAGCCTGTATTTTGTAAAGCCGAAGTACGAACAAAATCGGCAGGAGCTGTAACATCCAATTTGTATTGGTTATTCTTTAACGAATCGAAATACCCAATAAAACCATGTAAATTAAGTACATAATTAGTTGGTTCTATATTGGTACCCGCTGGCGAAAACGGTTCTTCTTTTCCTATCCCGCCTTCTTCTTCAATATCAAAGGTATCGTTAACTAAATAGGTTATTTTATCTAATTGCTTCGCATTTTTAATAACCCATGTATTAACATCGGTTTTGGTTACAGGCATCTCGTTACCTTTATAATCAAAAGCTTTAAAATCGTCAATATACTTTCCAAAATCACTTACCGAATAAGTACCTTGTATCACTTTTGGCAAATGATAGGTAACTGTTTCAACAGTAAAACGCCCCGGGTCAATAACTACAGGGGCTTTGTCATTTTCTACTTTTGATAAATTTATTGAAGTTTCTATGGGAAGGCTTGTCGCTAAATCATTTCCCGAAGTTTTTGTAGCACTACAGCTGGCTAATATAATACCCGCAAATAAAGCGGCTAAAGTTTTAGTATTCATTAATGGCTTTTTAGAGTTTTTTTATTGACGCCCAATTTACCATTATGTTACGCATCCACATCTTAAGGTTTTGTTAAAAAGCTTAATTAACCTGAATTCTGAATTTAAAGTGCCTAAAGGTATGAGTACTTAAAGTGCACTAAAGTTATGGGTACTTAAGGTGCTCTAAGGTTATAGGTTCGGAGTTCTGTTCAAGTTTCTTGTTTCACTGTTAGATTACATGTACAATTATCTATCGTCTTAAAAAGCTTTACGCCTTTACGCCTTAGCGAGAAATATTTGTCTATCGTGTATTCTCTATGTCAATTCTCTTGTCTCTTGTCTAATCTCTTAGCTCTTATAGCTCATAATTCAAAATCATCAATCGTCAATCGTCAATCAAAAAGGCATCTTTCAAACGGTAATCCATAATTCTGAATTCTAAATTCTGATTTCATTATGTATATTCGCTGCATGCAAAAACCATTGATAAGTATTTTAACCCCTTTTAAGAATACGGAAACCTATTTAGAAGACTGTATAAATTCTATATTAAATCAAACCTACACCCATTGGGAATTACTTATTGTTGATGATGGCTCTACGGATAACAGCTATGATGTTGTAAACGCTTTCGCGGAAAAAGACAACAGGATAACACTTTTAAAAAACTCAGGAAGCGGCATTATTGATGCGCTACAATACGCTTTTAGTAAAAGTAAAGGTGACTTTATTACCAGAATGGATAGCGACGATATCATGTTACCAAACAAATTAGAGGTTTTGCTGAATAATTTAATCACTTATGGCGAAAAGCATGTAGCGGTTGGTTTAGTTGAATATTTTAGTAAAACGGGAGTTGGTGAGGGTTATAAAAGTTATGAAACATGGTTGAACAACCTGACTAAAACAGGAAACAATTATTCTGAAATTTATAAGGAGTGTGTGATTCCATCACCTTGTTGGATGATTCATAGAAATGATTTGATAGCTTGTGATGCGTTTAATCCGCACCGGTATCCGGAAGATTACGATTTAACATTTCGGTTTTATAAACACAACTATAAATGCATTCCTTGTGATACGGTATTACACCAATGGCGCGATTACAGCACACGCACTTCCAGAACCCATGTACATTACGCACAAAACCATTTTACCGAATTAAAACTAAGGCACTTTTTAGATATTGATTATAACAAAACAAAAACATTAACCATTTGGGGTGCGGGTACCAAAGGCAAATTAATAGCCAGTATATTACTAGAAAAACATATTCCTTTTGAATGGATTTGCGATAACCCAAAAAAAATTGGAAAAGCTATTTACGGAAAAGAATTAAAAGCTTTTAATACACTTTCAAAAATTGAAAACCCTCAAAGTATCATTACAGTAGCAAATAAAACAGCTCAGATGGAAATTAGAAGCTATTTGGAAACGCTGAATTTGAAACCCATGAAAGATTATATATTCTTTTGTTAATCCGAGTCCTTAGGGAAGGGAATTTATTTTCCATGACTTTTAATAATGAAGTCCTTTAAATTTTTCTTTTACCTACAAAACTCACATTTTGCTCCCTAATTTTGACTTTTTAAGTTCCGTATCCTTGCTGTGCAATATAAAAAAGGGGGCATTATGAAACTGGGCGGAGCGTAAAAAATAACCTCGTGGGTTATTTTAGCGAACGAGCCAGCTGGAGCAAGGTTAAATTTTTCGCTTACAAACAAAAAGTTTAAATGACTTCAATGAAAAATGTTTACTTTTGAAATGAACAATAACAGTAAAATTTATACTTACATGTTCATTAGAGAATGACATCTGACCTATAAAAATCAATAAAATATAACAGATGAAAAATATAAAACACAATGCAGTTTAAACACCCCGAACTTCTTTACGCTTTATTTTTACTGCTCATCCCCATTATTGTTCATTTATTTCAGTTGCGTAAGTTTCAAAAAGAAGCCTTTACCAACGTCGCATTTTTAAAAGAGGCGACCATACAAACCCGTAAAAGTTCGCAAATAAAAAAATGGCTGATTCTGTATACCAGACTCTTATTGCTTGCGGCTATAGTTATAGCGTTTGCACAACCATTCACTTCTAAATCAAATGCGTTCAATTCCAAAAAAGAAACGGTTATTTATTTAGATAATTCGTTTAGCATGCAAGCAAAAGGTAATCAAGGTTCGCTTTTAAAACGAGCTATACAAGATATTATTGGTCATGTGCCCGAAGATGAAAACATAAGTCTTATCACTAACGATGACACCTTTAAAAATACCACAATAAAAGCCATAAAGAATGACTTATTGCAATTAGATTATTCTTCTAACCGATTAACACCTGAAGCGGCTTTACTAAAAAGTAATACCTTTTTTAGCAAACAGAAAAATACTTTAAAAAACGTGGTGTTTATTTCAGATTTCCAACAAGATACATCGGAATTCGCTCCAAAAACGGATTCGTTGACCAACTTACATTTAGTACAGCTAAAACCGGTAAACACCAACAATATAGCGATCGATTCGGCCTATATTACGGAAACTACAGCCACTTCAATAGAATTAAAAGTACTTATAAAAAATAGTGGGGAACCTATTGAAAATTTACCTGTTTCGCTATTTAATAATGAGGAACTGATTGCAAAAACATCGGTTGCGATTAAAGACCAAGTTGAAACCGCTTTTTCACTTCCTGCTAGCAAAATTATAAATGGTAAAATTACTATTGATGATGCAAACTTACAGTTTGACAACAGTTTGTTTTTCAACATCAATAAAACAGCTAAAATTAACATACTGGCCATCAATGCTGAAGAAGATTCGTTTTTAAAACGAATTTATACCGATGACGAGTTTCATTTTACTTCAACCAATGAAAATCAATTAAATTACAGCATTATAAACCAACAGCATGTTATTGTTTTAAATGAATTGAACAGCATCCCAAACGCACTCATCGATGCGTTAAAATCGTTTACAAACCAAGGTGGTTCGCTTGTTGTCATTCCTTCAACAGATATCAATCTGGAGTCTTACAACCAATTACTTAATCATTTTGGGAGTCACTTTAATGAGGACATTCAAATCGAAAAACGCATCACTACCATCAATTATTCACATCCTTTATACAGTTCTGGTGTGTTTGAAAAACAAGTTGATAATTTTCAATATCCAACAACGGCAAGTTTTTATAATATAACATCTAAAAATGCGTCGTCTATTCTGAAATTTGAAGATGGTAAACCTTTTTTAAATCAGACCAAGCATACATTTGTGTTCACATCGGCATTAAACACAACTAATTCCAGTTTTAAAAATTCACCTTTAATAGTGCCAACATTTTACAACATTGGGAAATTCAGTTTTAAAAATCCTGCTTTATATTATACCATTGGCAATGAAAATACCTTTGATGTAGAAACATCATTACAGCAAGACGACATTGTGACTTTGGTAAATGGGGATATAAATATCATTCCGAAACAGCAATATTTCAATAACAAAGTGGTAATTAATACTTCTGAAACACCTTCAACAGCTTCTATTTACGCTATTAAAAACAAAAACGACACCATTAAAAACGTCAGTTATAATTACAATAGAGACGAAAGTGCTTTGGTTTACAGAAACCTCTCAGCTTCAAAAAACCTAACCGTTAGCGATTCTGTTACCGAAATTTTCGATAGTATAAAAAGTGATGCAAAAGTTAACGCCTTATGGAAATGGTTTGTTATTTTTGCGCTAGCGTTATTGATTATTGAAATGCTCATATTAAAATACTTTAAATGAACATACTTATAAAATCTGCCACCATTATAGATTCTAAAAGCGAATTTCACAATACAACTCAAGATATATTAGTTGAAAATGGTGTGATTACCCAAATTTCCAATTCTATTAAAAACACTAAAAAATATCAAGAAGTCACCTTTGATAATCTTCATATTTCGCAAGGTTGGTTTGATAGTAGCGTGTGTTTTGGCGAACCTGGTTTCGAGGAACGCGATACTATTGCAAACGGATTGAAAACAGCTGCTGCATCTGGTTTTACTGCCGTGGCTATGAATGCCCATACCAATCCGGTAATAGATTCTAATTCCGATATCACTTTTGTAAACTCTAAAGCTGCCAACAATGCGGTTACTTTATTACCAATGGGTGCCTTAACCATGTGTAGTAAAGGCGAAGATTTAGCCGAACTTTACGACATGAATACTGCAGGCGCTGTTGCGTTTTACGATTATAAAAAACCTATTGCTAATCCTAACCTCATGAAAATTGCCCTGCAATATGCCAGTAATTTTGATGGTTTGGTTTGCTCGTTTCCGCAGGAAAACAAAATTGCTGGAAATGGGGTTATAAACGAACATATTACAAGCACTAAATTAGGTTTAAAAGGTATTCCTGCGTTGGCAGAAGAAATGCAAATAACCCGCGATTTATTTTTATTGGAATATACCGGTGGAAAACTGCACATTCCAACCATTTCAACAGCAAAATCGGTGGAATTAATACGGGAAGCCAAAAAGAAAAAATTGGACGTAACTTGTAGTGTCGCCATTCATAACTTATACTTTACCGATGCCGTTTTAACCGATTTTAACACGCATTTTAAGGTATTGCCTCCGTTACGAATACAAGCCGATGTAGATGCACTTATTGAAGGCGTGAAAGATGGTACCATTGATATGGTAACCAGCGACCATAACCCGATTGATATTGAACACAAAAAAATAGAGTTTGATTACGCTGCTTACGGAAGCATTGGTTTAGAAAGTGCTTTTGGTGCTTTACAAACAGTTTTTAACACCAAAAAAACCATCGAGATTTTAACTAAAGGAAAAACTCGATTTGCTTTAGAGCAAACACCTATAAATATTGGTAATAAACTGAATATCACACTTTTTAATCCAGACACTAAATATACTTTTTCTTTAAACAATATCATTTCCAAATCAAAAAATGCTATTTTTGAAAATGAAACTTTAAAAGGAACGGTGTATGGCATTATTTCAAATAATAAAGTTTCGCTAAATTCTTAAGTATGACAGAACAAGATATTGAAGCAGGAAGAAACAACGCTATTATAAGTTACTTAACCATATTTGGAACCATCATAGCCTTTTACCTAAATAATGAAAATAAAAGTGAGTTTGCCAGTTTTCATATAAGGCAATCTCTTGGTTTATGGCTGACGTTTTTTGCCCTTGGTTATATCGTTGGCATTTTTGATAGTTGGTTTATTACCTTTGGGTTTTACATGTTTTTTGGCGTACTTTTTATTTTTGGTTTTGCAAATGCCATCGCCAGAAAAGCGCAAACCGTACCACTTGTTGGAGAATTATACCAAAAACTATTTGCTAATTTAGGTAAATAACTATGACTAACACTTCACTTTCTTTATATCACATTGTTAGAAAATCTTCTTTAACCGAAAACGCTCCTTTGCTTATTATGATGCACGGTTATGGTAGCGATGAAAACGATTTATTTTCTTTTTCATCGGAATTGCCCAAAGAACTTTTTATTATTTCGGTACGTGCACCCTACCCTATGCCTCCTTATGGCAATGCCTGGTATGCCATTAATTTTGATGAAGTACAAGGCAAATGGAACGATAACGAGCAAGCAAAACAATCGCGCGACTTAATGGCGAACTTTATTGACGAAGCCATTGCCGAATACCCTGTAAACAAAAACAACGTCACGCTTTTAGGTTTTAGCCAAGGCAGTATTTTAAGTTATGCTGTGGCATTAACCTACCCCGAAAAGGTTAAAAATATCATTGCTTTAAGCGGTTATGTAAATAAAGATATTTTGCCTGAAGACATTAACACAAGAGATTATTCGAATCTTGATTTTTATTGTTCACACGGCAGTGTTGACCAAGTCATACCTGTAGATTGGGCGCGACAAACTTCACCTTTTTTAAATAGTTTACACATTAAAAACCAATATTCTGAGTTCCCTGTGGGACATGGTGTCGCACCCCAAAATTTTTATGAATTTAAGGAGTGGTTGGGTAAGCGGATTTAGCAACCTACAACTACCTAAACGCATATTAAAATCTTGATAGAAACCTATTAGGATTTTTTTATTTGATTTTATCAGAAAAAACTACTAGTTTCGTTTAGCATATGGTATAAAACATTGAAACGGTTTTTATATTATGATAGTTAAACAAAGCACCCAATTTTAAAAAAAAACTTAAACCCCAAACCATAAAAAAATCCAGCAAGTTGCTGGATTTTTTAATATCTAAATATAACTTCTGTCAATTAGTTTACTACCAATCTAAACCCTTCGCCGTGGATGTTAAGTATTTCTACTTTATCGTCAAGTTTTAAATATTTACGTAGTTTGGCAATATACACATCCATACTACGCGAGGTAAAGTAGTTATCGTCTCTCCAAATTTTGGTAAGTGCCAATTCACGTGGCATTAAATCGTTTTCGTGTAACGCTAATAGGCGCAATAATTCGTTTTCTTTAGGCGATAGTTTAACAGGGTCTCCTCCATCAAATTTTAAAAACCGTAGCTTAGAATTTAAATCGAACCTACCTATTTTAAATTCAAACTGTTTACTGTCCGAAATGGTTTCAGTGGCTTTACGTTGCATAATAGCCTTAATTTTCATTAACAACACTTCGCTATCAAAGGGTTTGTTTAAATAATCATCAGCACCTACTTTATACCCTTTTAAAACATCTTCTTTCATCGTTTTTGCGGTTAAGAATACAATAGGCACATCGGTATTTTTTTCACGTATTTCTTTAGCTAATGTGAAACCATCTTTATAAGGCATCATAACGTCTAGAATGCATAAATCGAAATCGTCTTTTTTGAATTTCTCGAAACCTTCCATTCCGTTTTTTGCGTGAACAACATCATAATCGTTCATCATCAAATAATCTTTAAGAACAATTCCAAAATTAGGATCGTCTTCAACTAATAAAATTTTCTTTTTTTGCTCTTCCATAATTTATGATATTATTGGAAGCTTTATTATAAATGTGCTTCCTTTGTCTTTTTCACTTTCTACTGATACATGACCTTGATGGTCTTCTACAATTCTTTTTACATAGGCCAAACCTAAACCATGACCTCTAACATTATGAATATTACCGGTATGTTCTCTATAAAACTTTTCGAACACACGTTTGGCAGCTGCTTTACTCATACCGCTACCATGATCTTTTATTTTTAATAAAATATTGTTTCCAATATTTTCGGTATATACTTCTATTTTTGGTGCTTCTGGTGAATACTTTATAGCATTATCCAAAATATTTACTATGACGTTTGTAAAATGGCTCTCGTTTGCTAAAACAGACGCCTTCGGTGCATCTAAAAATGTTTTGATATAACCTTGCCTATCTTCAACAATGAGTTCTACATGCGTAATAGCATCTTCAATTAAGTCGTGCAGGTTTAACCTATCCTTACTTATATTTAACTCGTTTTTCTCTAGCTTAGATATTCTTAACACGTTTTCAACCTGGGCATGCATGCGTTTGTTTTCGTCTTTAATCATTGTCAAGTAACGCAATACTTTTTCTTTATCGTCAATAACTTTTGGATTCCTTATAGCGTCGAGTGCCAAATTTATGGTGGCGATGGGTGTTTTAAACTCATGCGTCATGTTATTGATAAAATCTGTCTTTATTTCCGATATCTTACGCTGCTTCACTAACTGGTGCAAAGCACTACCATAAGCTAAGATAATGATGGACGTAAAAATGACCGACAACAAAATCATCCCCATGTTTGATGATAAAATAAATTTTTTATCGTCTGGAAAACTCACCAAAAGTTTATAGGAGCTTTGGTTATTTTCATTATAAAACATATACACGCTAAAAGCCGATTCATCGTAACTTTCAAAATTATCACTACGTATTCTGGTTGCTAATCCGTTACTGTAAATTGCAAATTCAAAATCAATGTCAATGCCATCTTCTTTAAGTTTTTCAGACAATAACTTTTGAATTTCTTCCTTGGTTACACGTTTGTGTATAGGCAACCTAGAAGCTAAATCTTTATATATATCCTCAAAAACAATTTCGTCGGTGCTAGACATTTTATCTAAAAGCAACAACTTGTCACTTGTGCTTAAATCTAAATCTAAACTAGAGCCACTGTTTTGGTACACTTTGGTTTCGCGATTGTTTAAAATACGTTTTACGCTGATAGTATCTAAACCTATGTCAAAGATCGATGAATTAAATTTATAATTTTCTTCTAGAGTTCCGCTTCTATAAACTACGGTTTCTTTAGAGTCAAAATCTTCTTTAATAATATATAAATTTCTAATTACCGAGGTATCAACTTCAACACCTTGGGAAATTAGACCTTGAAGCGTATATACATATTCTGAGTACTCTCGTTTTTCAATGGTATTGGAAACGTAATTTAATACTTTATTTACATTAAACCTAAAACGTTCCTTTTCATTTTTTACAGAACCGTTGATATAATAAGCCTGAACAAAAATAATACCTATTAGAGACAAACTCATTAATAGGATTAATAGGATGAATATTTTTTTGCTCATCATTCAAAATTAACATTTTAACATTTAGCGTTGACGCTTTTAACCTTACATTAACAAAAATGTTAAAATTTAGGTTTGTGTGATGGATTTAAGAATTTCTTTATGTATTTTAAGAACTTTTCTCTTCGTGTTTTCAAGGTCTATGTTCGTTATAACATAATCCGAAAGTTTTATTTTTTCTTCATCAGACCATTGATTCTTCATGATGGCTTCTATTTTATCTTTAGTAGTTGCGTCCCGCTCTAACAATCTTTCTATTCTTATGTTCTTAGGTGCTGTTACGGTAATAACATAATCGCATTGTTTGTAACCATCATTCTCAAACAAAATAGCAACTTCTTTTATAACATAGGGCGCATTTTGCTTTAATACCCATTTTTTAAAGTGTGTTGCCACTTGTGGGTGTACGATAGCATTCATTTTTTCTAAATAGCTTTTATCGTTAAAAATAATATTTGCTATAAAAGGTTTGTTCAACCTATCATTCACATAGGCTTCATTACCAAATAATTGAATGAGCTTACGCTTAATAACTTGAGATGTATTCATAAGCTTTTTCGCTTCCTCATCTGCTATATACACTGGAATCCCCAACACCATAAACTGTTTGGCAACCGTAGTTTTACCACTTCCAATACCGCCTGTTAAACCTACTACTATCATTCTATTATGATGAATTCTATATGTTGCTGTTTAATTTTTACGTTTTTAGTCGTTTGCGGAAACTTTTCTAATTCCGGTATTAAAAACGATTGGTTATTTACAACCTTTCTATAATTACATACTACCTTAAAATCTTTAGCCGAAATTGAATTGAAGTGACTTAAACTTACGTAATAAGATACATTCACTTCTTTAGGAAAGTATTTTAAATTAATGTTATTGGGCACGTTAATAATGGTTACAGGAACTTTTACGGTACCTTCGGTAAACTTTTCAACAATTGCTTTTAAAACCACTTTATCGTTTGAAAATGACAAATCTTTATTTTTTTTAGGGAGTTTTAACTTAACGGTTTCCGACAAATTTTTTCTAACATTCGTTAATTCTATTTTTTCGGTTTCCACAAAATCAACTTGGGAAGCTAAAGCTTTAGGTCCCACTACTACAACAGAATCTGGCTTTAAAACATAGGGTTTCGAAACATCAAACCCTGGACTGTATTTTATATTTGAATTTAATGTAACAGGGACTTTCTTTACCATGTTAACACTATATCTAAAAGTTAATACTTCGGGAGATATGTTTAGCAACTCAACTTGTTTGTCAAACTGGGTATTCTCTATATATGCTTTGGATTTACTCCAAATAAAAACAGAATCTTTTTTATAAACATCTTTTTTAAAATCGATTTTAATTTTCGGTTTAGAGAAATAATAGGCCAGCCATTTAAAACCATGTGTTTTTAAAGTAATGTTTAAAGCTATTGAATCGTCAAAAATAACATCTTCTTGCGGTACATTTACTTTTTCAATATTGAAAACAATGGTGTTTGTATACTCTTTTGAAAGTTTTGTAAACATTAAAATGATAAATGCCAACAATAAAAATAAAAAAAAGACATTTATTTTTTTATTCTTAATTGAGGTTAATATGTCTGACTTTATTTTTTTTATCATGACGGTTTAAAAAACAAATTAGGAAAATGTGTTTCAGGGTTCTTTTTAAAAACTTCAACAGCTAACGTTGATTTTAAAAACCCATATCCATAACCGAAAAACTGAATGTTAATGGCTATTAAAGATAATAACGAAACCCAAACGTTTTTAGTTGAATAAAACGCGATTAAAAATGTTAAAACAAAATACAAAGCATATAGCATGATGAATAACTTAACTTCAAATACAAGTAAAAACACAGCTATTATAAAACCTAAACTAAACAACGTTGGGAACCAATAGGTCATTTTTTTTGTTGAAGGGTGCCACTTATTCAATATGGGGCGTACCAAACCAAATTTGTAGACTTGCCTGTAAAACTTATTCCAAGAAATACGCCTTTTATGGTAAACAAAAGCTTCGGGTATGAGTTTTGTTCTGTAACCTAAGTTCCAAAGACGCATGGTTAAATCAGGGTCTTCCCCTGGGTGAATAAGCCCAAAACCTTTTGAAGCCAAAAACGCTTCTTTAGAAATTCCCATATTAAAACTTCTGGGTTGAAACCTATCAACGCTTTTTTTGTTTCCTCTAATACCGCCTGTGGTAATAACCGATGTCATTGAAAAATTAATGGCTTTTTGCAAATCAGAAAAGGATTCATGAGCTGCATCGGGACCACCAAAGCAATCCACATAATTTTGTTTTAAGCTTTTTTCTACTTCAAATAAATAGTTTTTGGGTAAAATGCAATCGGAATCCAAAATGATAAAATAGTTCCCTTTGGCCTGCTGCATCCCAAAATTCCTGGAGTCGCCCGGACCTGAATTTTCCTTAAAAAAATAGGAAATATCAAGTTTTGATCTAAAATTATCAACAACTTTTTTTGAAGGTATCGTTGAGCCATCTTCAACAATAACAACCTCAAATGTAGTATTGGTATTCAAGCCTACAAAACTTTGCAAAAGCTCTTGTATTTCGTCGGGACGATTATAAACAGGGATTATGAATGAGAATTGTAGTTGCATAACACAAATGTAACCAATCAAAACAAAAAAGCCACCTTATACAAGTGGCTATAATTTATTTTTTTAGACCTCACAGGTTTTAAAAACCTATGAGGTTTTGTAACATTTTATTCTCCTACAAAGGTACTCATAACAGCATCACTCACACCCATGTTGCTAAAACCTCCATCGTTGTACAGGTTTTGTAATGTAACACGTTTTGTTAAATCACTAAATAGTGTCACTGTATAATTTGCACAGTCTAAAGCCGTGGCATTACCAAGTGGCGACATTTTATCGGCGTAAGCAATAAATCCGTCAAAACCTTTCACACCACTACCTGCGGTAGTAGGCGTTGGCGATTGCGAAATGGTGTTTACACGCACTTTTTTATCGCGACCAAAGAAATACCCAAAACTACGTGCAATGCTTTCTAAATAGGCTTTATTATCGGCCATATCGTTATAATCTGGAAATACACGTTGCGCCGCCATATAACTTAATGCTACAATGCTTCCCCATTCGTTCATAGCATCTTGCTTGTAAAGTGTTTGCATCACTTTATGAAAAGACATGGCAGAAACATCGGTTCCTTTCTGTGTCCATTCGTAATTTTGATCGGTATAATGTTTTCCTTTTCTAACATTTATAGACATGCCTATAGAATGTAATACAAAATCTATTTTACCACCTAAAATTTCCATCGATTGCTTTACCAAATTTTCTAAGTCTTCAATTGAAGTGGCATCGGCAGGAATAATTTGAGAGCCTGTTTTTTCGGCCAACTCATTAATTTGTCCCATACGCATGGCTACGGGTGCATTGGTTAAAACAAACGTTCCGCCTTCTTCATGAACACGTTCTGCAGTTTTCCAAGCAATTGAATTTGAGTCTAATGCTCCAAAAATGATTCCTCTTTTTCCTTTTAGTAAATTGTATGACATATTCTTTAGTTTATGTGTTGATTCGTTTATATGTTGATTTGTTTAAAAGCCAATTTGAAACAATTAAAGTTCAAAAATACTAAACTTTAAACTTTTAAACTTTAAACTTTAAACTTTTAGTTCAATAATTCTTTTGCATGTGCAATTGCCGAAGACGACATTTCCAAACCTCCAAGCATTTGTGCAATTTCAACAACACGCTCGTCGTGGTTTAATTGTATCAAATTTGTTTGTGTCACGTTGTTTATATCTTCTTTAAATACTTTAAAATGCGAATGCCCTTTGGCTGCAATTTGTGGCAAATGCGTTATAGAAAATACCTGCATGGTTTTGCTCATTTGCAGCATAATATCGCCCATTTTATTTGATATTTCACCCGAAACACCGGTATCGATTTCATCAAACATAATAGTTGGTAATTGAATGTATTTTGATAATACCGATTTTATTGCCAGCATAATACGCGATAATTCACCACCCGAGGCTGCTTTTTTAAGTTCGTTAAAATGGCCTCCTTTATTTGCAGAAAACAAGAATGACAAATCATCTTTTCCATTTGCAAAAAAATCATCACCATAAACAACATCTATTTTAAACTGCGCATTGGGCATACCCAAACTTGCTAAAAGAACTTCTAATTGTTGTTTTAGCTGCGGAATGATTTCGGTTCGCTTATTATGAATATCTTTTGAAATCGTATTTAATTCGGCTTCTTTATTTTCAATTTCCAATTGTTTTTTCTGTATGGATTCGTCTAGATTTTCAGTAAACGCTACCTTTTCTTCTAATTGATTTTTTATTTCGATTAATTCTGAAATACTAGTCACTACATGCTTTTGCATTAAATTATGAAGTGTTCGTAATTTAGAATCGACGACTTCCAGCCTATTAGGGTCTGCTTCCAAATTGTCTTGCAACACATCAACTTCTCTGAACACATCGTCCATATCTATCAAACTACTATTCACTCTATTAAATAGATCTTCGTATTTTAATGAATAACTTGATAGCTTTTGAAATGTATTTTTTAAAGATGTTAGTGCTGATAAAATGCCTATTTGTTCTTCATTTAATAAATGATACGCTTCAGAAAGTCTTTCCTTAATGCCTTCAATATTATTTAAGGTTTCACTTTCTTCTTCAAGTGATTCCAATTCGCCATCAACCAAATTGGCTTCAACCAATTCATTCAACAAAAAAGAATTATAATCGTGTTCCTTAATAGCATCAGCCTGAAAATCCAAAAGCTCTTTAAGTTCCTTTTTTAGTTTTTTGTAGACCTTTAGTGCCTGTTTATACGTTTGAAGTGTTTTATCGTTATTAGCTAATGCATCAATAACCTGAAATTGAAATTCGTTACTTGTTAATTGTAACGTTTCGTGCTGTGAATGAATATCAATCAATCGTTCACCCAACAACTGCAAACTATTTAAGTTAACTGGCGAATCGTTTACAAATGCTCTCGACTTTCCTGAAGGCAATATCTCCCTGCGGATAATAGTCTGCGCTTCATAATCAAAATCTTCTGCTTTAAAAAGGGATTGAAGTTTATAGTTTGAAATATTAAAAACCGCTTCAATAACGCATTTTTCCTCTGTGTTTTTTAAACTGCTTAAATCGGCACGTTTACCAAGAATCAATGATAAACCGCCTAAAAGTATCGATTTCCCTGCACCTGTTTCACCTGTAATTATAGAAAACCCATCGTTAAACTCTACATGAAGTTTATCGATTAGGGCATAATTTTTTATGGAAAGTGATGTTAACATGTTTTTGGTTAATGGGTATTGGCTCTTGGTTGTTGGGTTTTGGTTATTGGTTGCTGGTGTTGGTTAAACCTGAAACTTTAAAACTTTGAAACTTTGAAACCTAAAACTTAATATTTTGCCATTTGCTATTGTGCATAGGCGCTACTTTTTGTAGGGTTTCTTTAACGCTTGCTATGTTCACATTGGGGCCGTCGCTAAAAATCTGCTGAATTTCATCTGCCTTGGCGTCAAAAAATGTACGGAGCAGAAATGAATTTGGTCTACGACTATTCATAGCCTGAAATTGTTTTAAAGACGCTGCTATTTGCTCTTTGCCTTCTTTAGCGTTGTTACTCATGACATCTAAACCTTTACGATGGTAAGTGTACATAACATCTTTATATTCCTTAAAGGTTGGCGACAAAATATTATCTATAAGCGCAAATCTACTTTGTAACCCATCTGCCAGTTTCCAGCCTTTAAAATTATCTTGTTGAGAATAATTAACAATGGTTTGGGCTTGCTCAAAGTATGTGTCGCCTCCGTTTGGAGAAAACGATTCGGCATCTAAACCTAAAATCATATAAACATGAAATGCCAAAACAGAAACTAAATTAGATTCGTATTGCGTCGGACTAAAAATCAAATTTTGAAATTCTAAATACCTGAAATTAAAATCCTTATCGTTATAATTATAAATAGGCGTTGTAAACGACGAACCATAAACCGGTCGAGACGATTGTACTTGTAAAGATGCTTGAAACGACTCGCCACTGTAGTTTACAATATTAATAATCATGCTACAATCAATACGTTCTTGGGAGGTAAAGGTTTTGTTTGTCCATTTGGTATTATTAATAAACTCCTTGAGTTGTTTTTCTAAAGTTTTAAAAATGGGCTGATTTTCGTTACCTGTTTGTTGTGCATTTACTACCACATTGCAGTTTAACTCTTGGGAAAAACCTACAAGTCCGAAACTGAATATTAAAGCTATGAGTATATTACGCATTAATTTGTTCTAAAATTTTATTTAATAAATCGTTGGCAACGTCTGCTTTCGACTTTAATTGAAATTCGGTTACAGTATCTTCGGCATCGATAAAAGTGACTTTATTAGTATCGCTTTTAAAACCAGCACCTGTATCGTTTAACGAATTTAAAACAATTAAATTTAAATTCTTTCTTTTTAATTTGTCTTTTGCATTTTCGAGTTCGTTGTCGGTTTCTAAAGCAAATCCAACAAGATATTGATTGGTTTTAATGTCGCCTAAAGAAGCTAAAATATCTTTAGTTTTTTCTAATTCTAAAGTAAACGTAGATGTTTTCTTTTTTATTTTCTGGGCAGCTACTTCTTTTGGTTTATAATCGGCAACAGCGGCTGAAAGTATAGCAATATCTACCATTTTAAAATGTTCGTGGGCAGCATTATACATATCTTGGGCACTCACAACAGGAATAACATTTATGAGACTATGTAATACCTTTTGCTGCGTTGGGCCCGTAACTAAAATAACCTCAGCACCAAGATTTGCTGAAGCTTTAGCGATTTCAAAACCCATTTTACCACTGGAATGATTGCCAATAAAACGCACTGGATCGATGGCTTCGTGTGTTGGTCCCGCCGTAATAAGCACTTTTTTTCCTTTTAAGGGGAGTTTCTCTAGAATATCGTTTTCAATAAACGAAACAATATCTTCAGGTTCAGCCATTCGACCCTCGCCTACCAAACCGCTTGCTAATTCGCCACTTGTTGCAGGAATCATGACATTACCATAACTTTTTAAAACTTCAAAAGACCGTAATGTACTTTCATGTTTGTGCATATCTAAATCCATCGCAGGCGCAAAATACACAGGACATTTAGCCGATAAATAAGTTGCTATCAGTAAGTTATCACAAACACCATTTGCCATTTTAGACAAGGTATTTGCTGTAGCTGGAGCAATAATGAACAAATCTGCCCACAAACCTAAATCTACATGGCTATTCCAAATAGCATTCTCCTCGTCTTCGTTTGTAAAAGATGAATAAACCGGGTGTTTTGAAAGTGTTGATAAGGTTAAGGGCGTAATAAAATCTTTAGAAGAAGGCGTCATAACCACTTTTACATCGGCGCCCAATTTCACAAATAACCTTACAAGAGAAGCTGTTTTGTAAGCGGCAATACCACCACTAATTCCTAATAGTATGTTCTTGCCGCTTAATATTGACATTTTAAAAAAGTTTACTGATTATCTTCTTCAGTATTTCTAAAATATATTTTGTCTGTTAACCATTCTTGAACAGCTAAAGCATGTGGTTTTGGTAATTTTTCGTAAAATTTAGAAACCTCTATTTGCTCTTTATTTTCAAAGATTTCTTCTAAACTATCATTATAAGTAGCAAATTCCTCTAACTTATCGATAAGTTCTTTTTTAATCTCTGTGTTAATCTGCTCAGCACGTCTAGCGATGATTGAAATTGACTCGTAGATGTTGTCTGTTGGTTCGTCAATTTGATTTCTGTCGTACGTGATGGTATTAACAGGTGCATTGGTTTTCTTTAAATCCATTGTCATTGTTATTTAACTTTTAGTGCTATATTTTTTTAACTCTTCCTCCAAAACCAAAGCCATTTCATTTACTTCTTCAATGTGCTTGGAATTGGCATAGGCTTTTTTAAATGCTGTGTAAAATTCTTTGGCTTGTTCCAAACGGTTTTTCTTTAAAGGAACAATGCCGTTTGGTGTATTTTTATATTCTATACTGTTAACGGCAAGTTTATAAGCCGAATCAAATCTTAAAAACAAAGCTTCTTCTCTCAATGTAGAACCAGGAAAATCGAACAAGAAATTATCGAACGACTTAACAGACGCTGGATAATCGGATATCGTATTATACTGTTTAGCAATACTAAATGCTTTCTTTTCTAACTTAAAATCTAATTCTTTCACCAATTTATTAGCTTCGGAAAGATATTCGGACTCCGGAAACAAATTGATGAAATCTTGAAGCTTCTCAATAGCCGCTTTAGTTTCCTTTTGGTCTTTAGTATAAGCCGGAGATAACATGTAATAACTTTTTGCGCCCAAAAAAGAGGCTTCTTCTAGCTTTTCACTTTTAGGGTAACTTGAAGCAAAACGCTCAAACTGGTAACCTGCTGTATAATAATCTTTCATTTTATAAAACGAATATGAATACAAATACATCAACTTTTCGGCTTGTGGTTTCCCTCTATAATTAGGCACTATTTGGGCAAACAATTTATTTGCTTTTGCAAATTTACCTTCATTATATAGTTCTTCACCCATTTTAAACTTGGCAGCAATATCTTCGTTTTTTAAAACTTTTTGATACTCGCTGCAAGAACTTAAAAGTGTGATAGTTATTAATATGTAAAGAAATCTATTCATATGAGAATTATCATCTGTTTTTTTAAAGTCATATGCAATCGCTACATTTTTAATGTTATTCAAAAGAATATTGTAATTGCGATTTCATAGTTTTAAAACAAGATGCAAAATTAAGTTATTAATATGGATTTTAAAAATATTATTTTACCGCTAAAATAACGGCTTAAACACAGCAAGCATAAGGATTAAGTAATATTTAACAGTCCTAAAACTTATTTATAAATGATTTGATTTTCTCTTTTAATTGATTTGAAGCTGGCACTAGTGGCAATCTAACGCTGTCTCTACACAACCCTAAAGCTTCAAAAACCCCTTTGATGCCTGCGGGATTGTTTTCTTCAAAAATATAACCAATAACATCCATTAATCTGAAATGAAGTTTATAGGCATCTTTGGCATTTCCTTCTAATCCTAAACGAATCATTTCTGAAAATTCTTTAGGAAACCCTTGCCCTATTACCGAAATAACACCGGCACCTCCTGCTAATACAATACCCAAAGCTAAATCGTCATCACCAGAAATAATTAAAAAATCTTCTGGTTTGTTTTTAATTAACTGTAAATATTGCGACACACTGTTTCCAGCTTCTTTAACGCCAATCACATTTTTAAAATCGTTAGCTAACCTTAACGTTGTTTCTGGCTCTATATTTCTGGATGTTCTACCTGGTACGTTATATAAAATAATGTCTATTGGTGATGCTTCCGAAATGGCTTTAAAGTGCTGATAAATACCTTCTTGTGTTGGCTTAGTATAATAAGGCGACACCGATAAAATGGCATCTATATTACCTAAATCTGTAGCTTTTATTTCTTCTATAACTTCCACTGTATTGTTGCCTCCTATACCTAAAACCATTGGCACACGGCCATTATTAGCTTTAGAAACGGTTGCTATGACATCTTTCTTTTCCTGTTTAGTTATGGTTGCAGTTTCGCCAGTAGTACCACAAACCACTAGATATTCTACGCCATTTTCAATATTGAAATTTACAATATTTGCCAATGCATCATGGTCTATACTTAAATCTGCTTTAAAAGGTGTAACCAATGCAACTCCAGTTCCTAGAAACTTACTATTCATTTTTAATTTTATTTAATATAGTTAGGTATTTAAAAACTTCGGTTTTAAATACGTTAAATTCTGTTAAGTTGGTCTTTATAATTAGGTCATTTATACGTTCGTCGGTTTGCAATATGCCTACTTTTAATTGTGCTTTCGATAAGACCGTTAGCAATTTCAGCTCCGTAACCTCAGCTTCGTAATAACTGATCAAAACATCAAACTTGGTATCTAAAAAGGTTTGTAATTCGCTATTTTTAATAGCACCATTCCAACCAAAATCGTTTGGGTTAAAACAAACATCCCAAGATTTAAGGGTGTCTTTTTTATTTGATGAAAAGGCTATAAGCTTTAATCTATTTGGAAGCACTTTTAAATAAGACGATAGCGCACTGAACTGTTCAAAATCATCAACTTCATCTAAATTAAAGATAATCCCTAAACTTTCAACCTTAGTATCCGAAACATTTACATGTCTTTTAGATAACAATTTGTTGATGTGTTTTTTAATAGATTTTTCTTTAAAACCCTTTAAAATCATTTATATTTATACTTTGCGCAAAGGTAACAAAAGTACATTCAAAAAATCTACTAAAAACATGAGGTTTACATATTTAATTTATTTGTTATTTATATTACTGCTTTTTAATTGCAAACCTTCTAATGACTATCTGACTAAAATTGAAGGGAAACAAATCCAAATTACAGATTCATTAGCCATTGACCCCGAAATTGAATCCTTTATAAAACCTTATAGAGCCCACATCGAAAAGGATTTAGATAGTGTGTTGTCGTATGCTGTTGGCACCTACACAAAATCTGATGGTGCTTTTAATACGGCCATTGGAAATTTTATGGCAGATGCGGTTTTTAGTGAAGCCAACCCCATTTTTAAAAGTAGAACAGGCAAAGATATAGATATGGTTATTTTAAACCATGGTGGCATTCGTTCCGTTATCAATAAAGGAAATATAACCACCCGGACTGCTTTTCAATTAATGCCTTTTGAGAACAGCATCGTTGTTGTTGCTTTAAAAGGAACACAAATAGACAGCTTAGTTAACTATTTAAGCAAAGCACATAAAGCACACCCTATTTCTAAACTTAAAATGGCTATTGATAAAAATTTTAATGTGGTTGAAGCCTCTATAAATGATGAAAAAATTGTTTCGAATAAAATCTATTATGTTGCCACTAATGATTATTTATATAATGGTGGTGACGCCATGACTTTTTTTAAACCGAATGAGGGCCTGTATGTTTTAAATTACAAAATACGAAATGCCCTGATAGACCACTTTAAAAAAATGGACACCATAAACCCTATACAAGATGATAGATTTATTCAATTAAAATAACCAAATGAAACGCAGAGATTTTATACAACAAGTATCGGCTACAACTGCATTGGTGACCGTTGGTGGTTTTGGACTTCAATCGTTTTCAACAGTCCCAAAAACAGCTAAAATAACTATTTTACACACCAATGATGTCCACAGTCATATTGATGCTTTTGGACCTGAGGACGGTAGGAATGCCAACAAAGGCGGTGTTGCCAGAAGAGCAAGTTTGATTGAATCTATAAGATTAGAAAACCCAAATACGCTTTTATTGGATGCTGGCGATATTTTCCAAGGCACGCCCTATTTCAATTATTATGGTGGTGAATTGGAATTTAAATTAATGAGCAAATTAAAGTATGATGCAGCAACTATTGGCAATCACGATTTTGACAATGGCATTGATGGTCTATACGCCCAGCTACCTCATGCCGAATTTCAATTTATTTCTTCAAATTACGATTTTTCGAATACCATAATGGACACCCATGTAAAACCATATAAGATATTCAAAAAAGGGGGTATTAAAATTGGGGTTTTTGGATTAGGCATTGAGTTGAATGGCTTGGTTGACCCTGCCATGTATAAAGAAACAAAGTATCTAAACCCCGTTGAAATAGCACAAGACATGACACACATTTTAAAAACGGAAGATAAATGCGACTTGATTATATGTTTATCGCATTTAGGCTATCATTACAAAACAGATCCAAATAAAATAAGTGACCTAAAACTAGCTTCTTTAACGAAGGATATTGATTTAATTATTGGCGGGCACACACATACATTTTTACAAAAACCAACTATTGTAAAAAACAGAGATGGCAAAAACATGCTTGTTAATCAAGTGGGATGTTATGGCATTAACCTAGGAAGAATCGATTTTTATTTCGATGCCAATAAAAATAAATCGGCTAACGGAACTTCAATTATTGTTTAAGAACTCATCTATACGAATTCTATCTCATTTTCGGTTAAAATGAGTATTCTAAGATAAGACCGTATCAGATGGATAACGATCCTTTAATTGTATTTCTTTAGGTTTAGCAACTAAAACTTCTCTGTTCATAATGTATATAAACATAACATAAAGTGCAGTGGCATACAAAATCCTATCTAACAGTTCTAAACTCCAACTGTTTAAATAATACAACTTCACATAATTCAGCATTACAGACAGACCAAAAAATACTACAGCGGTTAAAAACAATGCAGATTGTTTACTTTGTGTGTTTAAATACACTCCAAAAGACACAAATGTTAAAACTATTAAAGTGAAATTTTTAATTACAAATAAGAGCACTTCGCTTTTATTGGAAACAACAACGCTTAAAAAACCATGAGCCACATATAAAAAGTAAACGGCTATTAAAAAAACGCCAAGCAAGTAGGTGCCTATTAATGCTTTCGCTTCTAAAAGTTTAAATTTTGGAGCTACCATAACTAACAAGTATAAATAGCTTAAAACATATAGCACACTTGAAGTTTCTATTAAAACATCTTCTGAAAAAAACACTGATGATAAATCTCCTAAAAAGGAAAATAGTAAAAACGAAATAAAAGCAATACCCAAATACCGGTATTTAATAAAAAAGAAAGTTAAAAATACAGGAATGAAAAAAGGCTTTACTGTTTTCATTATGAATGCATCTTCAGTAATAGCACCAACAACGTTTACTGCTATTAGCAATACTAACGCGTACACAAACACTTTGCTAAAAGTAATTTTAAACCAATTTTTCACAATATTCTCATAAGTAGGTTACTCCAAATATAAAACATAAAAGTATATTTCAACGATAAAAACATACTTTTATCGATTATTTACTAATTTTTGTGCACTTTATCGGATAAATTAGAAATTTTCTGATAAGTAACGACCCCAAAAACGTCTAAGCATAAGATTTCCAAAGACTCATGATGAAAAAAACACATTCAATTAGTATTAAGAATGACAGTAGCTGTTATTTTAATTCAAACACTTCGTTTTAAATTTACTGCGCATCCAGATAGTGTATATATTTTTGAAAAAGTAGGACTAGAACCTTATGGCAGAATAGCTATAGGTATTTCAGAACTTATTGCCGGCATTTTATTGCTAATACCAAAAACAATTTGGGCTGGGGCCATTGTAACTCTGGGAGTTATTAGTGGTGCCATATTAATACATTTAATAACATTAATTAGGCATTGAAATAAATAAAGATGGAGGTATGTTATTTTATACAGCTATACTAACTTTTATACTATCTGCAATGATTCTGTATTTACATAGAAAATGCACCTTTAAAAAACAATCATTAATTAATGATTGTTAATTAACATATTTACTTCTTCTCGCTCAACTTCCTGCTCTATTTTAGATTGCTTATAGAAGAAATAAAAGGCTAATACATATAAGGTTGTAGAAACAGCATTAAGCAAGTTTCTTTCTGAAATATAAGTATATGCTACCCAAATGACTTCACCAAACACAATACACAAAGCACCTATAAACATACTTAAAGACTTTACATTATCTCTATAAAAATAGTTTACTAATGAAACCGACAATAGCAATAGCATGACTATGTTATATATCAATTCAATATAGTATTCATTTGTTTGATGAGACACAAAAGGATCTACTATAACCTGCAAAACATAAATTAAATATATGTTTAAAATGGTTAAAACCAGTAAATGAATTTTATAATTCCTTAAAACATACACTATAGAAATAGATTTAGAAACTTCAACAAGTAAAGAAGCATATGCTAATATGTATAAAGAATTTCCTAAAAAATAATCAATGTCATGCGAAATATAAGGCACTATAAAAATCATTAAATCTGAAATAGAAAACAACACTAAAAAAAGTGTAAAAAATAATGACTTTCTTTTTACCGTTACAAAATATAACAAAGTAACTACTGGCAATATAATTGATTTGAGAGCGTTTGCAATTACATCTTCATCGCTAAACTGAAATACAACAGATAGAATATAAAGTAATAATGCTAAAATCACCAAGACTTTCGACTTGTTCATAATAACAATTTTTGGTTGAAGTACAAACATACACAAATTTTACAATTAAACGATAAAAAAATACATTTTATCGATAAAAACAACACTTACAATACTCTAAGTAAGAATTCATGTTCATCAATAATGGGGATATTTAAGTCTTCGGCTTTTTTTCTTTTACTTGGCCCCATGCTGTCCCCAGCAACAACAAAAGTTGTTTTTGATGAAATAGAACTACTCACCTTACCCCCATTATCTTCAATCAGTTTTTTAAGTTCATCACGTGAAACTGACTCAAAAACACCCGAAATAACAATACTTTGACCTTTCAGTATATCGGTTTGCCCAATAAGTTGTTCAGCTGAAACTTCCAACTGAACACCAAACGCTTTCAATCTATTTATTATAAGGATGTTTTCCTCAGAAGAAAAGAAAGCACGAACACTTTCAGCTATTTTAACGCCAATCTCATCAACATTTACCAATGCCTCTTCGGATGCTTCAGCAATGGCATGAATACTTTTATAATGCTTTGCTAATTTTTTAGCAACAGTTTCCCCAACATATCGAATTCCCAAGGCATACAATACACGTTCAAAAGGGATGTTTTTAGATTGTTCGATACCTTGAATTAAATTATCGGCACTTTTTTCGGCCATACGTTCTAAAGGAATGACCTGCTCTTTAGTTAATTCATACAAATCCGAATAATTAGAAATCAATCCTTCATTAACTAAAAGCGCTACGGTTTCGCCTCCCAAACCTTCAATATCCATGGCTTTTCTAGATATAAAATGCTGAATACGACCAATTATCTGGGGTTTACAACCGTTATAATTTGGGCAATAATGCTGCGCCTCACCTGCTTGTCTTACCAATTCTGTTTCACATACGGGGCAATGTGTAATATAAGCTGTTGGTTTTGAATTCAACGGACGCTTACTTAAATCGACACCCAAAATTTTCGGAATAATCTCTCCGCCTTTTTCCACATACACTTCATCACCTACTCTAATATCCAATTTTTCAATCTGGTCGGCATTATGTAACGATGCTCTTTTTACAGTTGTACCAGCAAGCTCAACGGGTTCTAAATTCGCCACAGGTGTAATAGCTCCTGTGCGCCCCACTTGGTAGGCAATACTATTTAGTTTTGTTGAAACCTGTTCTGCTTTAAATTTGTATGCCATAGCCCAACGGGGTGCTTTGGCCGTATAACCCAATTCTTCCTGTTGCCGTAAACTGTTTACTTTTATAACGACACCATCTGTTTCGTAGGGTAGCTTATGGCGATGTACATTCCAGTAATCTATAAATTCAAAAACTTCATCAACAGAATTTACAAGTTTTGCATCATTAGGTACCTTAAAACCCCATTCCCTAGCACGTTTCAAACTATCAAATTGCGAATCAATTCCTAAATTGGCACCTGTTAAATTATAAAGTAAACATTCTAAAGGCCGCTTTGCAACCTCGGCACTATCTTGTAACTTCAAACTGCCCGATGCAGTATTTCTGGGGTTTCTATAAGGTTCTTCACCAATCTCAATACGTTCTTCATTCATTTTAATGAATCCTTTAAAAGGCAAAACAATTTCGCCACGTATATCAAATTTTTGTGGATAATCCCCTTTTAGTTTTAATGGTACCGACTTGATGGTTTTTACATTAGCCGTAACATTATCACCTTGGAAACCGTCCCCCCTAGTCACTGCTTTTACAAAAACGCCATTTTCATAAGTTAAACTAATGGAAGCACCATCATATTTTAGTTCGCAAGTGTATTGAATATCACCTTCTATTTGCTTTTTTATGCGCGTTTCCCAATCTAACAAATCTTCTTTTGAATAAGAATTATCCAGCGAATACATACGATATTCATGTGGAACCGTTTCAAAATTTTTGGTTACCTCACCTCCTATGCGTTGTGTTGGTGAATTGGCATCGAAAAATTCCGGGTGCTTCGCTTCTAAATCTTGAAGTTCTTTTAATTTGCTATCGAATTCAAAATCAGAAATCGTTGCATTATCAAGCACGTAATAGTTATAATTATGCTGATTTAATTCGTTGCGTAAGCTTTGTATTTGCTGTTCTATATCCATAGTATTTGCCACTAATTCACAAATATATTATTTATAATTATTTTTTTAGTACATAACAAAAATGAAGCGTGTCACATTGAGCCTTTCGGAAGCTGAGCTTTTATCTTCAAATGAAAATATATTTTCATTTGAAGATAAAAGCTCAAGATATACTAAAGTCGAAATGCTATTAAAAACAATATTTCCAATGTCTTTGATTTTAGTTTATCTTGAGCGCAGTCGAAAGGCTCAGACCGACATCTGAATATATTTGAATTTTTATCATGTACTAAAAATTATTTTCTAAAATCATTGAGGGGGACTCCACACCCCTTTTATCATTCTATCTTTTTTAAACATATCTTGCTTTAATTCGATATTGGTAAATTGGTTTTTTACCAATAACTGAATCATATCACTTCCAAAATACTCATTGATCTCAAAAAACAACCTCCCGTTTTTAGACAATTTATCAATAGCAAATCGTGTAATCGCTTTATAAAACAATAACGGATCTTCATCTTTAACAAATAATGCCAAATGCGGTTCGTTATCTAACACATTGGGTTTCATACGCTGCTTTTCTTGCTCCCTCACATACGGTGGGTTTGAAACAATGATATCAAAATTCAAATTTTGAAAATCCGAATTCCAAGTTTCAGAATTTAATATGTCGGCTTCAATAAATTCAACATGAACCTTATTTAGCCCAGCGTTTTCCTTAGCTATTTTTAAAGCGTTATGACTTACATCTAAGCCATAAACTTTGGCATTTGGTAAATGTTTTGCCAATGAAATGGCTATGCAACCACTCCCCGTTCCGATATCTAATATACCTAGTTGGTGGTTGGTGGTTATTGGTTGGTGATTTAAAATCCATGCAACCAACTCTTCAGTTTCAGGTCTTGGTATTAAGGTATGTTCGTTTACTTTAAAAGGCAATCCATAAAATTCGGTGTAACCTAGTATATATTGTATGGGTTGGTGCATTTTTAGTAATTCCAAAGCACCTAAAATAGCATCATAATTTTCAAGTGAAAATTGGGGTTTCATTGCCAATTGTAGCCTAGAAACTTTATAATAAGATTCAACCAACATAAAAAAGAAACTATCTACTTCTTCTTTTCCATATAAAAGGTCTAACTCTTTATGAAATGTATTTTGTAGGTCTTTTAAATTCAAAGTTTTTCTTTTTAATCTAAATAATTCCACGAAGACCTTGCCTCCGGTATCCAATTCACATCTCCTTTGGAGAGTCCAGAACTACCAAAAAAAGCAGTTCTAGGCAATGTAAATCAAAATCGTTAATTATAAATCCTTTACCATCCAAACACCACAGGAGTAATGCCCCGTATTTCCTAAAGCACCTTTTAAATGTTTAAATCCGTAACTTTCATAAATATGAATAGCAGCTTTAAGTTGTGGCGTGGATTCCAAATAACATTGTTTATACCCTAAATTTTTAGCAGCAGACAAACAATTTTCAAAAAGGAGCCTTCCATAACCTTTCCCTCTTACTTTAGGTGAAAAATACATCTTTTGGATTTCACACACATCCTCTTCAAAATCCTTTAAAGGTTTTATGCCACCACCGCCCAAAATCTCACCATCCTGTTCAATTACGAAATAAACATCATTATCGTTTTGATACGATTCGTACATGCGTGGTGTTTCTTCGTCTGAATACGCCGTACCTTCCAAAGGAATTTTAAACTCATGAAAGCATGCCCTAATGATCTGCTCTATTTGAGCGTTATCACTAGGTTCTATTTTCCGAATAACTATAGTATCTTTACTCACTTTAAAATGTTAATTTTGTATCGAAATTTATCGGGATGAAGATACAAAATCTAAAAAAATTGGGATGAAACGCATTATAATCTTATCAACAATATTGCTTACCTTTTTAAACTGTTCCGTAAATGAGAAACCCGAATTTTTAGGAGTTGAAAATATAAAAATTCTTGAATCCACCCCAGAATACATTATTCTTACCGCAGATGCTTTTTTTGAAAACCCAAATATTATTAGCGGCGAATTGCATGTTAATAACATAAAAGTTTTTGTTAACGATAGCGAAATGGCTTCGGTTTCGTCTAAAAAATTTGAAGTGCCTGCTAAAAAAGATTTTTCAATACCTTTAACAGCCCATGTGCCTGTTGATAGTATTTTTGGCGATGAACATTTAAGCAGTTTAATTGGCAGCTTGCTAACCAAAAAAATGACCGTACAGTATAAAGGTGCGATTAACTACAAAGTTTTAGGCTTTTCGCATACCTATGCTATTGACAAAACCGAAGAAGTAAAAATAAAATAATCCATATTTTTTGACCAGTCACGAAACATATTTAAAACGCTGTATAGACATTGCCAAAAACGGCTTAGGCACTACCAGACCTAATCCCATGGTAGGTAGCATCATTGTTCATAACAATCAAATTATAGGCGAAGGCTTCACCAGTGCTTATGGTGGTAATCATGCCGAAGTAAATGCAATTAACTCGGTAAAGGACAAATCACTTTTAAAGGAATCCACAATATATGTCACTTTAGAACCCTGCTCCCATTTTGGGAAAACACCACCTTGTAGCGACTTAATCATTAAGCATCAAATACCCCATGTAGTTATTGGCTGTATTGACGACAATATACAAGTAGCAGGAAAAGGGATTGAAAAACTAAAAAAAGCGGGTTGCCATGTGGTTATTGGAATTGCAGAAAACGAATGTAAAGCGCACCACAAACGTTTTTTTACATTTCACAACAAAAAACGCCCTTATATCATTTTAAAATGGGCAGAAACGGCTGATGGCTTTATAGCTCCGGAAACTAAAAACGAACAAAAACCCGTTTGGATAACCAATGAATATTCCAGGCAACTGGTTCATAAATGGCGTGCCGAAGAACAAGCCATTTTAGTAGGGACCAATACGGTTCTGCAAGACAACCCGAGTTTAACGGCAAGGGATTGGACAGGGCAAAACCCTATCCGTATTGTCATTGATAAAGAGAACAAGCTTTCTGAAGCATATACCGTTTTTAATAATGAAGCTAAAACCATAACACTTTCAAATAAGGACATTGATTTTTCAAAAAATACAGCACAGCAAATTTGCGATATACTCTTTAAGAACAACATCAATTCTGTAATTATTGAAGGCGGTGTAAAAACATTACAAACATTTATTGATGAAAATCTTTGGGATGAAGCGCGCGTATTTACAGGAAACATCCACTTCAAAAAAGGAGTAAAAGCTCCAAAATTCTCAGAAACATTAATTTCTGAAGAAACCATTATGGGCGATACGCTTAAAACCTACAAAAATGATTAAAACCATTATATTCGACTTTGGCAATGTCTTCATCAATTTAGATATTGAAGGCGCTATCAAGCGTACTTTTAACGAATTTAAAATTGATGCCTTTTCGGAGGAAATGACTGCCTTTAACAGCTTTTACGAACAGGGTTTAATTTCAACCGAAGAATTTATTGAGTTTTACAGCGAAAACTTTCCAAATCTTTCAAATGACGAACTCATAGACATTTGGAATTTTATGCTGAAAGATTTTCCCGAACATCGATTGGAATTTTTAAAACAATTAAAAGCGACTTCAAAATACAAGCTCATTCTTTTAAGCAACACCAACGAACTTCACATAGATTGGATTAAAAAACAGGTACCGTTTTACGAAGTATTTAAAAATTGCTTTGATGTATTTTATTTATCGCACGAAATCAATTTAAGAAAACCAAACCGCGAGATTTTCGACTTTGTTTTAAAGGAAAACAAACTGAATGCAAATGAATGTCTTTTCATAGATGATAACAATGATAATTGCCATACCGCTAAACTATTAGGTATAGAAACATGGCACATCAACCCTAAAACCGAAGACATTGCAAACTTATTTAAAATTAAAAATAGTTTATTTTAATTGGTTTGATTGAAAAAGACACATATAAAACCATTGAAACTTCAGTCGAAGGTATTTTATTTAAAGAAAAAAACAGTAAGTTTTTTGGTTATGCTTATCCTGTTTTAAATGAAGACGATGTAAAACTGCATCTAGACGCATTAAAAAAAGAACATCATGCCGCCAGACATTGGTGCTATGCCTACCAACTAGGAACAGAAAATATTTTGTATCGTGCCAATGATGATGGCGAACCTAGTAATTCTGCGGGCATGCCTATTTACGGTCAAATACAATCGTTTGAAGTTACCAACATTTTAATTGTAGTGGTTCGTTATTTTGGCGGTATAAAATTAGGCGTTGGTGGTTTAATAAGTGCTTACAAAGCAACGGCGCAATTAACCCTTGAAGAAGCATCCATTGTTGAAAAAACTATCAATGTTGACTATATAATCGCTTTCGATTATAAAAACATGAATACCGTAATGCGTATTATTAAGGAGAAAAATTTAAACATTACTAATCAAAAATTAGAAATGGATTGCCAAATAACAATTTCTGTTAGAAAAAAAGAGGCGAAATCAGTTTTCGAAGCTTTCAATCACCTTTTTGAAATCGATATAAAAGAACTTTAGACTATTTCGTAATAGCATCCAAAATATACTGAGGCGCTTTTATTGGTCGGTTTGTTTTCATATCTATAAACACTAATGTTGTATGAGCTGTTGTCAAAATATCCCCCATCTCATTAGTAATTTCATACTCAAATTCTATCCTTGCCGTTGGCATGTTTTTTAGTTGAGTTTTTACATTAATTACATCATCATAACCTGCTGATTTTTTATAGTTTATATTCAAAGAAACTACGGGCAGCATCACCCCATTTTTTTCCATACTTTTATAAGAAATCCCTAATTTCCTAAGCCATTCAATACGCCCCATTTCAAGATATAATGCGTAATTTCCGTGATGCACAACACCCATTTGGTCGGTTTCACCATATCTCACTCTTATTTGTATTTCGTCGATTTTCATAAGGTTTATTAAATATTTTTTTGTAGCTTCGGCAAGAGGTTAAACATGGGGAAAAAATTCTAGAAATTCAATACTAATTCATTTTTTTTTTAAGAATTTTGTTCACATATTTGCCAAACCAAAAGGGGGCTAATATTATTAGTTTTATCTCACAAACCTAACGAACAAAACCAGAAGAATAAAAATGAGTGTAACTGCGCAAACGGTATGGAATAGTTGTCTAGAATTCATAAAGGATAATATCCAACCGCAAGCATACAAAACTTGGTTTGAACCTATTGTAGCGGTTAAACTTACAGACAATGCGTTAAGCATACAAGTACCTAGTAAATTTTTTTATGAGTGGCTTGAAGAACACTACGTAAAAATCCTTAAAGTATCTCTTACAAAAGAATTAGGCGAAAAAGCCAAACTTGTTTACATTATTAAAATGGAAAACACGTATGGCAACAAACAGCCTTTTACAGAAAAAATTCCGAGTTCAAACAGGAGTGCCATGAAATCCCAGGAAGTTGATGTTCCTCTTAACAATAAAAGCCCCGAATTACGAAATCCATTTGTAATACCAGGCATTAGAAATGTAAAGATAGAATCGCAACTTAATCCAAACTATAGTTTTGAAAATTTTTTAGAAGGCGATTCTAACCGTTTGGCACGTAGTGCAGGGTTAGCCGTGGCCTCAAAACCTGGTGGCACATCTTTCAACCCGTTACTTATTTTTGGCGGCGTTGGTTTAGGAAAAACCCATTTAGCACATGCTATTGGTGTAGACATTAAAGACAAATACCCAGAGAAAACAGTTCTATACATTTCTGCGGAAAAATTTACGCAACAATATATAGATTCTGTTAAGAAAAATAATAGAAATGATTTTATCCATTTCTATCAAATTATTGATGTATTGATTATTGACGACGTTCAATTCCTTTCAGGAAAAACGGGGACACAAGATGTATTCTTTCATATATTCAACCATTTACACCAAAACGGAAAACAGGTTATTTTAACAAGTGATAAAGCACCTGTTGATATGCAAGATATTGAGCAACGCTTGTTATCTCGTTTTAAATGGGGACTTTCGGCAGAACTACAAACACCCGATTTTGAAACCCGCGTTTCTATATTAAAAAACAAATTATATCGCGATGGCGTAGATATGCCCGACGATATTATTGAATATGTTGCCAAAAACATTAAATCGAATGTGCGTGAATTGGAAGGTGCTATTATTTCGTTAATTGCGCAATCATCTTTCAACAAAAAAGAGATTACCATCGATTTAGCGAGAATAATTGTTGAAAAGTTTGTAAAAAATACCAAACGCGAAGTATCCATTGATTACATCCAAAAAGTGGTGTCCGATTATTTCCAAATGGATATTGATACTTTACAATCTAAAACGAGAAAACGCCACATTGTACAAGCGCGTCAGTTAGCTATGTTTTTTGCTAAAAAGTTTACTAAAGCATCTTTGGCTAGTATTGGTTCCCAAATTGGAAAACGCGACCACGCCACTGTGTTACATGCTTGTAAAACAGTTGATAATTTATCTACAACAGACAAACAGTTTAGAAAATATGTTGAAGATATAACCAAAAAACTTTCAGTCTAAACTCAAATAAAATGACTAAGATTCTAATGGTATGTTTAGGCAATATTTGTCGTTCACCATTAGCTGAAGGCATTTTAAAGTCTAAACTTACAAGCGATTCGTTTTTTGTAGATTCCGCAGGTACTGGTGATTATCATATTGGTAAAAATCCTGACAGTCGATCTATAGCCATTGCTAGAAAACATGGTTTAGACATTTCAAATTTAAAAGGGCGCCAATTTAATGTGTCAGATTTTGATAAGTTTGACATTATTTATGTCATGGACGAATCTAACTACCGAAATGTTTTGTTACTTGCCAGAAACGAACAAGATAAAGCAAAAGTCAAGTTTATTTTAAATGAAATTCATCCGAACCAAAACTATAATGTTCCAGACCCTTACTTTGGTGGAAATGATGGTTTTGAAAATGTTTACCATATGCTAGATGAAGCATGTTCTGTTATAGCAACTAGGCTTCAAAATTAATATTCATAGTTTTCAAAAAGATTTTTTGTAACTTAGGCTATCGTAAACCCTTAAATATTAATAAGATGAAAAACTTAGCCTCGTTTCTAATCATCTGCACTGCATCTCTAATATCGGCCCAAAATATCGACATCGAATTAATCGCAAACGGATTTGATGCTCCTGTAAGTATTAAACATGCTAACGACAACAAATTATTTGTTGTTGAACGCAAAGGTGTCATCAAAATACTAAATGCTAATGGTACTGTAAATAGCACGGATTTTTTAGACATTAACAGCAAGGTTAGCGATTCTGGTGGCGAACGCGGGCTTTTAGGATTGGCTTTTCATCCAAATTATAATACCAACGGATATTTTTATGTAAATTATATAAACAATTCTGGTAACACGGTTATAGCAAGATATTCCAGAACGAATGAAACGACGGCAGATGCGACTTCCGAACTTATTTTACTTACTATAAATCAACCCGCTTCAAACCATAATGGTGGTGATATGAATTTTGGCCCCGATGGTTATTTATATATTGCCAGTGGCGATGGTGGTGGCTCAGGAGATCCAAATGATTATGCACAAAGTTTAGATACATTATTAGGTAAACTCCTTAGGATAGATGTTGATAACACAAGTAATGGAAACAACTACGCTATTCCTTCTACAAATCCATATTTAAATGATGGAAATACCAATACATTACCAGAAATTTGGGCTTATGGCTTAAGAAACCCTTGGCGGTTTTCTTTCGACAAAACGACTGACGATTTATGGATTGCCGATGTTGGACAAGGGACTTATGAAGAAATAAATATGGCTCCTTATACAACTTCAGGCTTAAATTATGGTTGGCGCTGTTATGAAGGTGCGAACCACCCATATAACACCAGTGATTGTCCACCAGAAAGTTCTACAACACGCCCCATTGCAGAGTATTCACACGATGGAGATGGTGCTTTTAAATGCTCCATCACTGGGGGTTTTCGTTACAGAGGTTCACTTTACCCAAGCTTAACAGGTCTTTATTTTTTTGCTGATTATTGTAGCGACGAAATTGGCGTGCTTACACCAAATGGTCCTAATTGGACTATGACCTTTCCACAACAATACAGCAACAAAGGTTGGACTACTTTTGGCGAAGATAATACTGGTGAACTTTACATTGCAGGTCTAGAATCCGGTGAGGTCTTTAAAATTGTGGATACGAGTTTAAATACTGAAGACCTTAATAAGCTGAATATTAGCATGTATCCAAACCCTACAAACAATCTTATAAATTTTAATGTATCCCAGCTTAAAAACCCTTTAGAATCTATTAAAATTTCCGATATTCACGGCAAGCAAATCAAGCTAACAACATCAATAAACAATCCATTAACAACCTTACACGTTAATAACTTGGCAGATGGTATTTATTTTATTGAGTTGGCAGATAGTAACGGCGTGAAAGAAATTAAAAAACTCATCAAATATTAATGGCAAATCCTTTAGGAAAATTATTCCTTATACCAACAACTTTAGGCGACAACGAACCTTTAGAAGTACTTCCGATTACAGTCAAGCAAGTTATTGAAGAAACCAATACATTTATTGTTGAAAATGATAAAACAGCGCGACATTTTATAAAACGAATTGCTTCAGAAAAATCCCAGTCTTCATTAAAGATGTTTCATTTAAACAAACACACCGATATTATGGATTTACCAAGTTTTTTAGAGCCTTGTTTAAATGGAATTAATATTGGTTTACTTTCTGAAGCTGGTTGCCCAGGCGTTGCAGACCCAGGTGCTGACATCGTAAAAATAGCCCATCAAAAAAACATAAAAGTAGTGCCATTAGTTGGTCCATCTTCTATTTTAATGGCGTTGATGAGTTCGGGTATGAACGGACAAAGTTTCGCTTTTAACGGCTATCTACCTATTGATAAAACCGAACGAAAAAATGAAATGAAACGATTAGAGCGTTTGTCTTTTGAACATAATCAATCTCAAATATTTATTGAAACACCTTACCGAAACAATAAAATGCTTGAAGATTTGAGCCATTATTTAGACCAAAACACGCAAATTTGTGTGGCCTGCGATATTACACTACCCACAGAGTTTATAAAAACACAGACTGCAAAAGAGTGGAAAAAAAATATCGTAGACCTACATAAAAGACCTACGATATTTATTATTCATATGTAAATATTATTTGTTTTTAATGGTCATATGCTATCGCTTTATTTTCATTGGTGTTTGGTATTTCCAAATCATGGCGATTTCATAAAAGCTAAAACTATATAGCTTTAGCTCTTTTATTAGCTTTAATAGATGACGTATCGTAACCTGAAAACTTTCTCATATAGTACTCGATGGTAGTACCATAACTGTCTTCAAAATTATCAATGCCATAGCTTCTTAAGTAGTTTTTCACACTACCGGCGCCCGCTAAATGGGCAGCTGCCAAAATACCGGATTCCGTAATTAAAATGCCATTAAGCTTTTTACCAACAAAATTCTTGATATCCCTTCGTAAAATCCATTTATTACGTTGCGTATTGGCTACAAATGCTTTTTCTTGAAGTGCAGGATTCTTTAAAAATAATGATGGGTTATGAATACCTATCAACTTTAAAGTACCTGTTCCAAATTGATACTTACCTAAATAACCTAATGTGTTAACTATAAAATAATTGCCTCTAGACTCTTTAAATGCTAAGGCTTCTTTAAATCCTACAAACGATTTTCCTAAAAATGGAGAAATTGGCTTGTTCACTTCATTTGACGCTAAAGCATTGTCGGTAATGCTATGGTCTTGGCTTACTGTATAATTTAATTCTAAGCCAGCTGTTGAATACTTACTTAAATCTATCGTTTCATTTGGTGAAAGCGATACGAACAATAGAATACATATTGTTAGAGTTAGGGTCAAGTAACTTGCAATACTTTTTCTCATAATTTTTAAATTTCTTCAGCAAAATCACATAGTAAAAATGCTTGAAAATTTGAGCGTGCAAAATTAGACTTTTTTTAAATTATATCAAAACTAATCGTTTAACTACTTTTTTTAATAGTAGAATAGATGAAATACACAGCCTTTTTTATTGAACTCTATAGTTGGAAAAGGTATTTTTATCATATTAAAAACGTCTAAAAAAGTTCTCAGCAACTTCGAGTTTGTTTCAATGTTACTCAAATTTACATCTAAACTTAAATAGAATTGACGTTGCCTATCTAAATTTGTTAACAACTGATTGTCAATATCTTTCGTGCCCGTTAACATACCGTCTGCCCCATATCCTACAGCAATATTTAACCATTTTGGCATATTTTTTTCTTTAAAAAACGAATACAAATTGGCACTTAACCAATAGGTTTGTCCGTTATAGTCTTTCAAAACCTGCTCAAAAAAGCCTTCTCCTAGCTTATCAGAACGTTGAGAAGCATATTTTGTTTGATGAAAAGAGAATTTTAAAGCGATGCGTTGTTCGTTCCAAAGCAATTCTTGACCAACATATAATCCTGTTCCCGATGCGTTTGCCAAAATATCACCCCAAGAAAAACCCCATTCTTGTGAATAGCCATCTAAAATTTCAACCGTTGTTAAAAAACCAAAACCTAAAGTAGCCCCATAAATTAACTGATCCTTTTTACTTACACCACTCCAATTTAATAACTGTGCACCATGTTTTCCCATTTGATAAGAAGTGAACATATGTCCCATTTTATCCATTTGGAGCCACTCTTTATTATCATTAATACCATGAAGTTTAGATTGTTCATAATCGGCATACCAAAGTTGATGCAATCCAACTAAAGCTATCCCTGCAAGTGACGTTTCTGTAATTACAACAGCATGTCTTCTAGATGTATTAAGTGTGTCGCTAGGCGTCAAAAAGGCGTCGAGTTTCGATTGTGAAAATGAAAACAATGGCAACAAAACAAAAAGCAACAGGTATTTTATTGCTGAATATGTCACTACCTATTTATTCCTTGTGAAGACAAATAACGTTGATATTCTCTAGCATTTACATTATGCTGAGATAAGGTTTTAGCAAATTTGTGAAATCCAAATCGTTTGGCATCAGCCGCAAAATAAAGGTATTGATGCTTTTCATAATTCAAAACCGCATCAATAGCCGAAATATCGGGCATCGCAATAAGTCCAGGGGGCAGCCCTAAATTTTTATACGTATTATAAGGCGATACGATGTCTTTATGTATATTCAAAACACGCTTAATAACGGTATCTTTATATTCCGGTAATTGATACGCAGCAAACTTTAGCGTAGGATCTGCTTGTAAAGGCATGCCAATTCTAATTCGGTTCATGTAAACACCTGCAATTCTTGGTTGTTCTGAAGCTTGCTTTGATTCTTCATAAACTATCGATGCAAGCGCAATCACTTGATCGCGTGTTAAACCTATGTCTTTGGCTTTTGCTTTTCTGGCATCTGTCCAAAAACGATTGTATTCTTTAAGCATGCGTTCTCTAAATTGCTCTGCCGAGGTATTCCAGAAAAACTCATAACTATTAGGAAGATACATACCTAAAGCGGTAGCATTGCTAAAACCATATTTTGATAAAAACAAGGTGTCTTTCATAGCATTAAGTAAAGACACGCTATCGGCTTCGATTTGAGAAGAAACACGTCCTGCCAATTTTTCAAGACTTTCCTGATTGTTAAAAGACAAGGTCATAGGCAGGTTTCTGCTTCTAATGGAGTTGATAATATCATTATTGTTCATGCCCTTTGTAATCGCAAAGCGTCCTGCTTTAATATTGCCTGCGTACTTTTTTTGTTTTGCAAGCACATCAAAAGTATTAATATCCTTCAATAAGGGTTCCAATTGTTGCCTGACATCATCGTAAGTTGCATTGGTGGGCACATAAACATAGGCCGTATCATTATTGAAGGCCGTATTGGAATCAATCATGACATTATAAACATAGTAAGCAAAATATGCCGCAATAGCTAACCCAATAAACACAATGGCCAGAAGTATCTTTTTTATGTACATTTAATTATTTATAAGCTGAAATATATACTCGTTTTTATAAGAACCGTTTACAAGGATCCAGTCCTTTTTTAATCCTATTTTTTTAAAACCTTGTTTGGTAAAAAGCTTGATACTTATATCATTTTCTTCTGAAACATTACAATATAACTGATGCAAACCTAAATGTGTAAAACTATAATTTATAAGTAATTTTAGAGCTTCACTACCAAAACCTTTAGCTCTATCGTTAAGTTCTTTTACTAAAATGCCAACACCGGCTCTACTATTTTTAAAATCGAAATCAAACAAGTCTATCATCCCCAATGCCACGTTATCATAACTCGATATAACCAAGCGTAATTGTTTTACTTCAAAAATATCTTTATGGGATTGTTTTAAATACTGTTTTATTAAAAATTTTGAATAGGGCGTAATGGTGTTGCTTATTTCCCAAACCGATTCGTCGTTTTCAATAGTATGAATAAACTCCAAATCTTCGGGTTCTAAAGCGCGTAAATAAATATGTTCTCCTTTTAAGGTCATCATATCGTTCCGCTAAAAACAAATGAAGCTGGCCCTATGAGCCACACATTTTTATAAATACCATTTTCCAAATCAAAACTCACCTGTAATTCGCCACCTTGAACTTTTAATGTAATCAGGTTTTCGTTAGTTTGCTTAAGTGCATGCATTGCCAATGCTACGGCAGTTACACCTGTGCCACAAGATAAGGTTTCGTCTTCCACCCCACGCTCGTATGTTCTAACAGCAAAAATTTGGTCGCTAATTTTCTTTACAAAATTAACATTACTACCTGCTTCGTTATACGGTGCACCGTAACGGATCGCTGCACCTTTGGTTTTAATATCGAAATTCTCTATTTGATCTTCAAACTGTACGTGGTGAGGTGACCCTGTATTTAAAAATACGTGGTTTTCATGTTTTTCTACCACATCAACATCAAGCATTTGAAGTTTTACAATACCATTATTAATAGTAGCATGGTGCAACCCATCAATGGCTTCAAAAACAGCTTTATCTTTAATAACACCCAGTTGATTTGCAAATGCCACCAAACAGCGTCCACCATTGCCACACATGGTACTTTCGTTTCCATCGGCATTGTAATACACCATTTTAAAATCTAAAGTAGGATGGTTTTCTAATAGAATTAAACCATCTGCTCCTATCCCAAAACGTCTGTCGCATAAAAATGCAATATGTTTGGTATCTTTTTTGTTGAACGTTTGTTGACGATTATCTATCATCACAAAATCGTTTCCTGTTCCTTGATATTTATAAAAAGTCTGTTGCATAATAAGGCACAAAGATAAAGAAGTCTTTTTACTTTTTACTGGCAAACTATAATTTCGGTTTTTAAAATGTTGTTTGTAGTATGTGCGTTAGGGATTACTCATACATTTTACTTTGATAAATTTGAAATCGTGAATGTTCCACATTTGCAGTGGAAAGCCCACAGCGAGGAACGAGCGAGGACTTGTAACGAAATATTTATATTCATGAGTTCCTCTAAAAAAATATTTAATTACGAATAAAAGCCCGACCCTTGTGGTAACGCCCAAATAAATTAGCGGATTTTATTGTTGTTAAAACGCCGTTAAAATCGGCGTTAAAAATCGTTAAAGTTGTAGTTGAATTTTAATAAATATGTAATTTTAATCGTTCTTAAAAAAATAAAACTTAAACTGAAAATTTATGAAGATTATGAAGAAGATATTATCATTAGTGTTGGTTTCGGCATTAGGCGGCGCTTTAACCCTTGGTACTTACAAAGTTTTTGTAGAACCAAAAAGTGAATTTGTTGTAACAGCACCAAATCCAAATCCTGTATTTTTACCCACTAGTAACGTAAACAATTTAGCTTATGAAACCCCAGATTTTACGGTTGCTGCCGAAAATGCTGTAAATGCGGTGGTACATGTTAAAAATATTTCGATTAGTAGTGGCCAATTAAGCTTGCAGGATTTATTTTCAGGAAGAACCACTCCACGTGCGCAAATGGGAACAGGTTCAGGCGTTATTATAAATGCCGACGGCTATATTATTACGAATAACCATGTTATTAATAATTCAGATGAATTATCGGTTACCTTAAATAATAACAAAACCTATAAAGCCGAAATTGTAGGATCGGATCCTAAAACAGATATTGCTCTTTTAAAAATTCAAGCCGATGAAGAATTGCCTTTTGTAACATTTGCAGATTCGGACCAAGCTAAAATTGGTGAATGGGTTTTGGCTGTAGGGAATCCATTTAACCTAACATCTACCGTTACGGCAGGCATTATTAGTGCAAAATCAAGAGATTTATCGGGTACTAGCTCACAATCGTTTATTCAAACCGATGCTGCTGTAAACCCAGGAAATTCGGGTGGCGCCCTTGTAAACGTTAGAGGAGAACTTATTGGTATTAACACTGCAATTTCGTCACAAACGGGCTCGTATATTGGATATTCGTTTGCTGTACCAAGTAACATTGCACGTCGTGTTATTGAAGATATTATGGAGTATGGTAATGTGCAAAACGGTATTTTAGGAGTCAACATACTCAATTCAAACTCAAAGGAAGCTTTGGAACTAGGTGTTAATGAAATTGAAGGTCTTTATATTGAAAGTGTTATTGAAGCCTCTGGTGCCGAAAAAGCTGGTGTAAAAAAAGGGGATATCATTAAAGAAATCGATGGTATCAAAGTATCGAAATTTGCTGATTTAACAGGTCATATTAATGCAAAACGTGTTAATGATGTTGTAAACTTAAAAGTATCAAGGGATGGTAATATAAAAACGATTGCTGTTACTTTAACCAAAAACGACACCTTTATATTACCACTGGTTGGTATGGTTAAAAATGCTAAGCGTGAAGATTTAAAGAAACTAAAAGCTCCTAACGGTGTTAAGATAACTGAGTTAAATGGAAAGTATGCCGATTATTGGAAAAATAATGGCGTTAAAGAAGGCGCCATCATCACTTCCATCAACAATATTAAAATCAATACTGTTGACGATGTCAAGGCAGCCATCGAAAATAAATCTTATTATGAGCCTTTACAAATAGAACTTATAAATTCTAACGGCGAAAAAGAACGTTATAACTTTAGATAAAAAAAGATTTACATACTTAAATAACCTCTTAGAAGAAATTTTTTAAGAGGTTATTTTTTTGTTAAAAAGGTCAACGAAAACGTTTGAGTTGTAGTATTTTTGCCGAAAATTCACAACAACTAAAACTATTTAAGCATGCCCATTAACAAAAATTATGAGAAAGAATTAGCTTTTCAAGCTGACCGTAGAAAAGCCACCGTAGAGTTTATAAAAATCGTGAACGACTTGTGGTACGATAAATCTATTGAGCTAGTCATTTTTAGAAATCAGTTAATTGACCGGAATGTGAGTCAAATTTTAAACTTGCACGAATATGCTGGTAAATTTGTACAAAAACCCATTTCTATTTTCGATTCTGTTGAAATTGCCCAAACTATAAAATCTATGGAAATTCCACCGGCAAAATTGGATATTGGCAAATTAACCTATGAATATCATTTAGAAGAAAATAATTACAATTCCACCAGAGGATTTATTTCCGAAAAATTAAAAGGTGCCAGTAAAGCTGAATATTTTAAACCTAAAAATGTTATACTTTATGGTTTTGGCAGAATTGGTAGATTAGTTGCCCGCGAATTAATGGCACGTACAGGTAAAGGTAGTCAGTTACGTTTAAGAGCCATTGTCATTCGGGGCCCTATTGATACCCAAATGCTTGAAAAAAGAGCTGCACTATTACGTAACGATTCTGTTCATAGCGATTTTTCTGGTTCCGTATCTATTGATGCACAAAACAATGCCTTAATAATTAATGGTACTACCGTAAACATTATTTCTGCAAATGCACCGGAAGAGATAGATTATACCAAATATGGCATCGACAATGCCTTAGTTATTGATAATACAGGTGCTTATAGAGACAAAACAAATTTAAGCAGGCATTTGAAATCCAAAGGTGTTGATAAGGTTTTACTAACAGCCCCCGGAAAAGAAGTGCCTAATATCGTGTATGGCGTTAATCATTTAGAAAACAACCCCGACACGCTTCATATCTTTTCGGCAGCTTCGTGTACCACCAATGCTATAACACCCGTTTTAAAAGTTATTGAAGATTCTTTTGGAATAAAAAGTGGGCATATAGAAACGATTCACGCCTATACAAACGACCAAAATTTAGTTGATAACCTTCATAGTAAATACCGTCGTGGGCGTGCTGCAGGTTTAAATATGGTTATTACCGAAACTGGCGCAGGTAGTGCTGTTGCAAAAGCATTGCCTAGCTTAACTGGCAAACTAACCTCTAATGCCATTCGTGTTCCTGTGCCAAATGGGTCGCTAGCGATTCTTAATTTAGAATTAAAAAACAAAACTTCTATTGATGGCATCAATACCACATTAAAAAAATATGCTTTAGAAGGTGATTTGGTTGAACAAATAAAATATGAATTAAGTGACGAATTGGTATCTACCGATATTGTTGGCTGTTCGGCTCCTGCCATTTATGATAGTAAAGCAACGATAATGCGTCCGGACGGCAAAAATGTGGTGCTCTATATTTGGTACGATAACGAATATGGCTATAGCCAACAAGTTATTAGACTTGCTAAATACATCGCCAAAGTAAGACGTTTTACTTACTATTAAATAAAAAATTTCTTGAAAC